>ENA-OPSG01000260-OPSG01000260.1-human-gut-metagenome-genome-assembly--contig:-NODE-260-length-36838-cov-14.196069_pt1 | contig 36838 bp, 30 predicted proteins | sample MGYA00241454_ERZ501900 | MGnify/ENA primary metagenome ERZ501900 (study PRJEB25962, sample SAMEA2042225) | human gut metagenome | biome: human gut; feature: human-associated habitat; material: faeces... | reverse complement strand
TGGCGAGTGTTTCCGTCGGATTTATCTTGCTGAGGGTTCTTGCCATCTTGTTACTCATAGCCCTGAATAGTTGGGTCTTGCTGAAAATCACGCCTTCCGTTTTGACCGCCACCCGGAAACGGATAGCGGGAACTGCGGGAATGCTGTTATTAGGAGGTGTGCTTTTCATCATTATACGTGGTGGTGTAACGGAATCCACTTCTAATATAGGGCAAGTATATTTCAGCAACGAACCTTTCTTGAATCATTCGGCGGTCAATCCCGATTTCAGTTTGTTGTCTTCTATGGGTAAATCCCAGGATTTTGCATCAGAGTTCAATTTCTTTGATGAAGAGAAGCGGGCTGCATTGTTTGACGGACTTTATCCTACAACAGATGGGGATAGTATTATTCAAGTCCTGAATACCAAGCGTCCCAATATTCTTATTATTTTGATGGAAGGTTTTGGAGGTGCTTTTGTAGAACCTTTAGGCGGTCTTCCTGATGTGACACCCCACTTTAACCGTCTGTCAAAGGAAGGGGTCTTTTTTACAAACTGTTATGCCAATAGTTTCCGTACCGACCGTGGAACAGTCTGTACTTTCAGCGGTTACCTTGGATTGCCTACGGCATCGGTAATGAAAATTCCTGCCAAGAGCCGTACGCTGCCTGCTATAGCTGAAGGATTGTCCAAGGCGGGTTATAAAACAGATTTCCTGTATGGAGGTGATATCAACTTTACCAATATGAAGAGTTATCTGCTGAGTACCGGTTATCAGCGTCTTACAGCCAATACAGATTTCTCATTGGCCGAACAGACCAGTAATGCCTGGGGAGTGAATGATGATATTACTTTTGAATATTTATATAATCAGTTAAGAAACCGGAAGGAAGAAGGGCCTTGGCATACTGCGTTTCTGACACTTAGCAGTCATGAACCTTTCGAAGTTCCTTATCACCGGCTGGAAGATAAAATTCCCAATGCCTTTGCTTATACAGATGAATGTCTGGGTAAGTTTGTTGACCGGTTGAAGCAGACTCCCGCATGGAAAGATCTTTTAGTTATCTGCCTTCCCGATCATGGTTTCTATTACCCGCGTGAGGGGTCTAATGCGATGCCTCGTTTTTATCATATTCCCTTGTTATGGTTAGGTTTTTGATGGAAGAGCTTTTTGAAAGAGGATGTACCAGCCCGTTTCTGTATCTGGAAGCATGGAACAGCATCTGCCGGGATATGTCATTGCTTCACCGGATGAATCGTTTCTGGGCGCAGGTATTTCTTTTTGCCGGAAAAGAGAACATGCTTACAGAGGAACTTGTGATGCGGCTTGCTTATCTTTCCGGTTATGAGAAATCATTTAATGAAAGCCTGTACCGGGCTATGGTACTGGGGTGTGAGGCTTTTCCGTCGGATGACACAGTAGAAGCGATCTGTAAATATATCATGAAGGGAAATCCACGAAAAGCAGAATATTTCCGCTGGTTTTCCGCGGCAGTAGACCAGGGAATCCGGATCACACGTCTTTATGAATATTATGTAGAGACACTGGACACTTCTTACAGAAGAGTACTTCCGAAGCCGCTGCTTATGTATTTTACTTATAATAACAATAATCTCGGAGATTCCAAGAGAGCGTATCTTTATGCCTGCATCATCGCCCGGAAAGAGCAGGATCCGCAGACTTACGAAAGCTATCGGGACAGCATGAGAGATTTTGCCATGCGCAAGCTGAGAGAAGGAAGAATGAATGAAAATTATGCTGCTGTCTATCAGGAATTTATGCGCGAACCGGCAAATACGGAGGAAGCACAGGTTATTGCTTCAAGGATGTTTACGTACCGCCTGTATACAGATGATCCCAAGGTACGCAGCGTGATCATTCGTCACAGACAGATGAAACAGGAAGAAATTTATCCCTGTGTGCATGGAATCGCCTATCCGAGGATCTATACAGAAGATGCTGCAGTGATCTTTCAGGACGAAAAACAGAGACGCTATGCGTCAACAGTGGATTATAACATGACACCACTTTTTGACGACAGGGAAATGGTACCGACAGTATTGGAAAAGGGCGCAGATGAAGCAGGTGTGCTGCTTTATTATTGCCAGACACAGGATATTTGCCGCACAAATCTGGGGATTTTTCAGAAGCTGGTCCTTTCATCTGCGTTTACAGGAGAATACAGAGATGCTGTTCGAAAACGGATCCTGGAATATTACAGGGATCATGTACAGGGAGAAGATCTGGATGCCTGCCTGGAAATGATGGACTATCGGGAATATGCTATGGTCGATAAGAAGATACTGCTGGAAATCCTCATCCAGAGAGGCTTGTTCCCACAGGCAATGAGCGTTGTGGAAGCATTTGGCTTTGAAGGAGTAGAGGAATGTGAGCTGCTGAAACTGGCAAGCCGGATGATCATTCGCTGTGACTGTACGGAAGATGAAGAGCTGATCGCACTTTCTTCCCATGTATACAGAAATGGAATTTATGATGAAGTGATCCTTCAGTATCTGATGAAATTCCGGTTTGGTCCTGTGGAAGAACTTCTGGATATCTGGAAAAGTGCCTGCGGTTTTGAGATGGATACGTACAGCCTGGAGGAAAGGATACTTTCGCTTCTGATGTTCACTGCAGATTACCGGGAAGAAGGCGAAAAGATCCTGAAATCTTATATCAGTCATTCCGGAAAGGAACAGGTGATCGGAGCTTACCTGACACAGATGGCTTATGGAATGTTTGTAAAGGGGATGCCGGAGACTCCGTGTCTCAGAGAATATCTCAAAATCTGCAAACGGAAAGAATGGCCAACAGACAGAATCTGTGACCTGGAACTTCTGAAAATACTTTCCGAAGAAAAAGCATCCGATGAGGAAGAACTTGCTCTGGAGGAAGAAATTCTGGCTTCCTGCGTAAAAGATGATATGGTATTTGAGTTTTTCCATGATCTGGATCAGAGGATCCTGCGCCCGTATCAGCTGGATGATAAGACTTTTGTAGAATATCATGCTTCGCCTGAGACTTCTGTTACTTTGTATTATTTGTTGGATACAGGACTTGGAACCATGCCGGAATATAAGAGCGAGCCGCTGCGTAATGTCTATGAGGGAATTTTTACCAAGACGTTTACTCTGTTTTACGGTGAGACTCTGCACTATTATTTTCAGACAGAAGATGAAAACGGTGTGCACAGGACTGAAGAGAAAATGCTGACCATGAATCTGACGGATGACAGAGCTTCCAGTAAATATCAGCTGATCAATCAGATCCTCTGTGCAAGAAAACTGGAGAAAGATCCGGAAGTGAAGGAGAAACTTTCACAGTATCTCCGGCAGGAACAGTACGTCAATGAAATGTTTGTCATAGAGAAGGAACCGGAAAGATGAATGAAATTCGTGACTTGATCATAGGAATTGATATTGGAAAAGAATACACACAGATCTGTTATTATGACAGAAAAGCAGAAGAGGCCCGTTCTCTTTCCATGAAAGTGGGAACCAGCCAGTATGAGGCTCCGGGCTGTATCTGTTACCGTACAGAGCAGAACGATTACTGTGTGGGCCTGGAAGCACAGTATTTTTCCAGAGAAAAAGGCGGGATCATGCTCGGAAATATTTATGATATCTGCCAGAAGGAAGAAAGCATACAGGTGGCGGGAAAGGATAAGGAGCCGGCAGAGCTCCTTGCTCATTTCCTGAAAGGAATGCTGAAATTTCTTGGAATTCAGGACATTGTAAAAAACACAAAGTGCATGTGTATCACTTCTCCTGAGCTTGATGCCATACAGGTGCGTAATTATCAGAAGGCCTGTGGAATTGCCGGTTTTCCGGCAGAGAAATACATGCTTATGGATTACGGGGAAAGTTTTTATTACTATGCATTGGGCCAGAAAAGAGAAACCTGGAACCGAAGTGTGGCCTGGTATGCGTTTGATGGAGATAAAATTGCGTTTCGTAAGCTGACGATCAATGCTGCATCCAGACCTATACTTGTCAATCTCGAAGAACCGGTGAGTACAACGCTTGAAACGGAGGATGAGATCCGTGATGTGGAGTTTTGCCGTTTTATAACAAAAACTCTTGGAAAAGAACTTTTTTCCAGTGTGCAGATCACAGGAGAAGGGTTCGACCAGCAGTGGGCACAGCAGTCAGTAAAGCTTCTGTGTCATCAGGGACGCAAAGTATTTTACGGAAACAATCTCTTTGCAAAAGGAGCCTGCATCGCCGGTAAGGACAGACTTGAAGACAAAAAATTAAAAGGGTACAGATATTTAAGCGATTCCCTGGTTACTGCGGATGTGGGAATGGATATGCGGGTGATGGGTTCTCCTGCGTATTATCCGCTGATCGAAGGCGGCAGCAACTGGTATGAATGCAATGCAGAGTGTGAACTGATCCTGGATGATACGGAAGAACTGGTCTTTGTAGTAAATCTTCCGGATGAAACGGAGAGAAAGCGGGTGGCAATGGCGCTTAAAGGTTTGCCAAAACGACCAAACCGGACGACCAGACTTGCACTTACGTTGAAATACGTATCATCGAAAGACTGTGAGATCACAGTAAAGGATCTTGGATTTGGGGAAATGTATCCATCCAGCGGGAAGACATGGAAAGAACTGGTACGCTGGGATGAGACAGAAGAAAGGAAACAGGTATGAGCGGATATATTTTATGCCAGGTAAAGAAAGCAGAGAAACCATTTTACATTGAAAATATCAGCACGAATATTTATTCCATAGAAGAACTCTGCTATTATCTTTATAATAATCTTTACCTTGTGGATCGTTCTCTTATCAGTAATAAGCTGTGTACCTGGCTGGATGAGGAACTGAAACTTCCAAAACTTGCGGCGAAGCTTCGACCTTTCATTGGAAAAGAGGCAGGTCTGGAGGAAATTCTGTATCCGATATTTAAAGAGATCAATTATCTGGCTTATGAAGAACTTCGTATCCTGAATGGAAGGATTGAAAGAAGAAATAAGGAATCCGAGGAGATACGGGAAAAGAGAAAAGGGGATGCCCTCATGGAAAACCGGATGTACGTGAACGCAATCCGTGTTTATCAGAAGCTTCTGGAAAAAGATTCCAGAGAAATCTCCAGAGAAATGAGAGAGCGGATTCTGCATAATCAGGGATGTGCTTACAGTTATCTGTTTCAGATGGATAAGGCACTGGACTGTTTCTTTGCTGCATGGAAGGTAAACCAGTCAGAAAAGGCACTGAAGATTTATCTTCTGGCTTACCGAAGTGTGCATACACCGGAAGAATTTGAAAAGATACAGGAAGATCTGAAGGCAGAGGATTCCGTAAAAAAAGAAACTGCTAGAGCTCTGGAACAGTTTATCAGCCTCCCGGAGCAGAAGATTGCACCCGGAGAGACTGACAGGATATTGGAGGATCTTACAAGAGAATATCACAGAAGTACAGGCTCTTAAAGCTGTTCAAGAAGTCCCAGCAGGATCTGCCGGGCTTCTTTTTTTGTGTAGACAGCTTCTTCTTCGGAAAGAGAAGAGAGATAGTCGTCCAGAGCCTGTCCGATACTGGTTTCTTTCAGATAAACGCACATAAAAGTATCTTCTTTGGAAAGAAAACAGAGAAAAACAGAATAATCGGACAGAACTTCAAGATGGATTCCCGTTTCAGGGAGGACAGAATGCTTAAGGATCTTGCATTTTTCACCGCCCATATCTGTGTCAAGAATGTGCTGGATCGATTTTCTCCGTTCTTCTTTTGGAAGTGGTGTCTGATGATAGGAATATGGACCGTCCAGAAGACCGGTCTGTGCAAACTTCCGGATTCCATTCAGGGTGAAATAGTTACAGGAAGTGTCGTTTTCTGTAAAGGCAAACTGCGGCTGTTTTAAAATAGAAACCAGTTGTGTATAAACAGAGTTGGAATGATCAATATCTCTGTTTTCAAAGAGGGCCTGTACAAAGTCGGGTCCATAGGACATCAACGCAAGACATGGATGAGACTCCAGCGCAAAGTTTGTTGTAATATTGGTGTTCATAATGGAACCGAAAATCTCCAGGATCTGTGAAGGAGAATCCGACTGCTGGAAAAAACGGCTGGAGTTTTCCAGAATTTTCTGAAATTCCTGCTGATAGGAATGTATAACTTCCGGATTTTCTGTAGATATGAAAGTTGACATATCAGAAGAAATAAGCAGGAGTTTCTTTTCTGTAATAAAGAAAAACGGAAACAATTCATAACAGGAAAGTTCTCTTCCGGCCTGGGTGTAATAATAGTAGGGCTGATAATTGAGAAAGCCGCACAGGATCGGAAGAATGGTACACAAAAAAGTTTCCAGGTTCATATTATAGTCCGGTGATGCGGTAGGATTCTGGTGAAGCGGAAGAATCTGGATAACAGGAGGAAGCTTTTGATATTCCGGATAGAGATGTGCAGAAACTTGTACAATAAGCCGACAGTTTGCAGGAATGTTGGTGCAGATCTTTTCGTCGGAACCGGAGAGCAGGATATCTTCAAAAAGGTTTAAAACTTTTTTTTCCACATCAAGTGAAAAGTCTCCACTGTAAAACGGAAGAGAAGTAAGACTGTGAAAACCAGAGGAGAAAAGCATCTGCTGGGTGCTGATCACACGGAGAAGTTCCTGGATGTATTTCCGATTATAGTAAATTTCTTTTCCAATTTTTTCGATTTTATATAATTCAATCAGTTCCTGACGCTGGGATGGATTAATCCGGATCGAATCGCAGAACTGACGGACAAAATCCATTCCAGGCAGACGTTTGCCTGTGATCATACGCTGCAGAGAGGTACGGTCAAGGCCTGAGGATGCAGATAACTGGTATACCGTTTCTCCTGTATTTTTTAGATATTCACGGCATTTGCTGCTGAAGTCAGACATAATAATTCTCCTTTTTTCATACTTGTGGCATTATTATACAAAAACAGATCAGGAATTGCAATTATTTGTAAAAAATCCGAGCACAATTGGTGGCACATATTGCGAGACAGTTTTTTTGAAAATAGAATAGATCATATCAAGAAAGAACAGGGCGGAGGGAACCAGAACCATGGCAGTGATAACTATTGCGGTATGTGATGAAATACGAAAAGATGCTCAGAAGCTTTACAGACAGCTTTCAACGCTGCTTCCGGATGCAGAGATCCTGATATACCGTAGCAGGCAGAGCCTTCTTGACGGACTGACGGAAGGGCATAAGATCTGTAATGTGGTATTTATGGGGCTGGATGGTGAAAATGGAAAGAGCCTGGAGACAGTCCGTGCGATACGGCTTCGGGGAAATTATATTCCGGTCATCATGGTAGCGGAAAATGAGAAATTTTATAAAGAAGCTTTTGAGGTATTTGCTTTTAATTATCTGACGAAACCTGTAGAAAGCGGAGAACTGGAGCATGTGCTGTTACCTATCCTGACCACCTGTGAAAGAGAAGGCGGAAAGGCGCTGCATTTTCATTACAGAACTCAGGTTTATACACTCCAGCATAACAGTCTGGCGTACATATCCAGCAGCCTCCATAATGTAACCTTCCACCTTACCGACGGAAAGAAACTCAGCTGCAGAGCGCGTCTGGGAGATTTTGCGGGACAGCTTTCCGACAGTAATTTTATGAGATGCCATCAGAGCTTTTGCATCAATCTGGAGAAAGTGAACACACTCAAAAAGAACAGTTTTGTAATTGGACAGACTGAGATCCCTATTTCCAGAGCCTATTTAAAAACCGCAAGAAAGAAATACAAAGATTATCTGGCAGAGCAGAAGGTTTGCTCTTGACAGCTCCTTTTTGGTATGTTACTATAACCATACGCTTTCACGTAGTAGAGTGACCACGTGATAAAGGAATAACGAAAAAAAGGAGAACGATCATGAAGAAGAGAACAGTTGCAGTAGTAATGGCGGCAGCGATGACAATAGGAATGATGGTAACAGGAGTAAGTGTACAGGCTGGTGTTGAGGATAAGACATTGATCGTCGGATTTGACGCAGAGTACCCTCCATTCGGATATAAGGATGATAATGGAGAATATGTGGGATTTGACCTTGACCTGGCTCAGGAAGTATGTGATAATCTTGGCTGGGAGCTTGTCAAGAAGCCGATCAACTGGGATTCCAAGGATATGGAGCTGAATTCCGGAACCATCGACTGTATCTGGAACGGATTTACCATTAACGGCCGTGAGGATGATTATACATGGAGCGATCCTTATATCAACAATGAGCAGGTGATCGTAGTTGCCAAGGATTCCGGAATTGAGAAGCTTGCAGACCTTAAGGGTAAGAACGTAGTTGTACAGGCTGCATCCGCTGCACTGGACGCACTGAATAACGACGATAATAAGGATCTGAAGGACAGCTTTGCATCTCTTACAGAGAACCCGGATTACAACACCGCGTTTATGAATATTGATTCCGGTGCTGCAGATGCGGTTGCTGTTGATATTGGTGTTGCCAATTATCAGCTTTCCCAGAGAGGCAAGGATAAATATGTGATCCTTGACGAGCCGATCCAGAATGAGCAGTATGGCATCGGATTTAAGAAGGGTAACGATGAACTGAAAGATCTGGTATGGGATGAAGTCAAGAAACTTGACGAGTCCGGTGAAGTTGACAAGCTTGCAGATAAATATGAGCTGGATAAGAGTATGCTCTGCATCAGCGAGGATAAGGAGGACTCAGATTCCGATTCCACAGAAGCTGACACAGAAGAAAGTGCAGATAGCACAGAGAAAGAAGCGGATTCTGAATCTAAGTGATCCAGTCTCAGATTACAGCAAAAACTGTGAAGATATTTTTCAGAAACTATTAAACAGCAGGAGAAATAAGAAACATAGCAGAAGTTTTTGAAGCTTTTGCATAAAAAGGAAATGAGGGTGCTTCGGCATTGGAAGAGCTGCCGGGCACGCTCATTTCCTGTTGTTTACAGGAATTACAGGTATCAGTCCGATAAATGGGACAGATACTCCGAACCAGGAGGAAAAAAATGAGTTTTAGTGTAATGCTTCAGCAGCTGGCAGGAGGAATGCTGGTCTCCATTGAGATCTTTTTTGTAACTTTGCTGTTTTCTCTGCCGCTGGGACTTCTGATCTGTTTTGGCAGAATGTCCAAAAACAAAGTGATCCGTGCCATTGTATCCGCTTACATATCCATCATGAGAGGAACTCCTCTGATGCTGCAGCTGATGGTTGTATATTTCGGTCCATATTTTATCTTTGGAATCCGTATTTCCATGGGATACAGCCTGATCGCTGTATTTATCGCATTTGCCATCAACTATGCGGCCTATTTTGCAGAAATCTACCGTGGCGGCATTGAGTCCATGCCGGTTGGACAGTATGAGGCTGCAAAGATCCTCGGATACAATAAAGTGCAGACGTTTTTCCGCATCATCCTTCCACAGGTGATCAAAAGGATCCTGCCATCCATTACCAATGAAGTTATTACACTGGTCAAGGATACTTCCCTTGCCTTTGTTGTGGCAGTAGCGGAGATGTTTACCATTGCCAAGCAGATCGCAAGTGCACAGACGACCATGATGCCCTTTGTGATCGCTGCCGTATTTTATTATGTATTCAATCTGATCGTGGCAGTTGTGATGCAGAAGGTTGAAAAGAGCATGAATTACTACCGTTAACCGGAATGGAGAGTATATAATATGAAATTATTTGAAATGAAACATATCAAAAAAAGCTTTGACGGACTGGAAGTCCTCAAAGATATCTCCCTTGATGTGGAAGAGGGAGAAGTGTTAAGTATCATCGGTCCTTCCGGTTCCGGCAAGTCCACCATCCTGCGCTGTGCCACAGGTCTTGAGACACCGGACAGCGGCGAGATCATCAAAACCGGAGATGTGGGACTGGTGTTCCAGCAGTTTAATCTGTTCCCGCATTTTTCCGTAATGAAAAATATCGTAGACGCACCCTTAAAAGTGCAGAAAAGAAAAAAAGACGAAGTCTATGCCCAGGCAAGAAGTCTTCTTAAAAAAATGGGTCTTGCAGATAAGGAAAATGCGTATCCTTTCCAGCTTTCAGGAGGACAGCAGCAACGAGTATCCATTGCCCGTGCCCTCTGCATGAATCCGAAGATCCTGTTTTTTGATGAACCGACATCTGCACTGGATCCGGAGCTCACCGGGGAGATCCTGAAGGTTATCAAGGATCTGGCACAGGAGCATATCACCATGGTGATCGTCACCCATGAGATGAATTTTGCAAGAGATATTTCCGACCGCATCATCTTTATGGACAAGGGTGTGATCGCGGTGGAGGGAACCCCACAGGAGGTATTTTCTTCCGATAATGGCAGAATGAAGGAATTTCTGGGAAAATTCCATCAGGGTATGGAGTAACAAACGGTTGCTTTTGAAGAGGCAATGTTATATAATTTCAAGAGGCGTGAATTAACCAGATCCGGGCAGATAACGGATCATTCGCCATTCCGGCCCGGATGTATGTAATCAGGAGGATAATAATGAATACAGACAGATATGTAAGCCCGCTGTCAGAGCGGTACGCAAGCAAAGAGATGCAGTACATTTTTTCCCCGGACATGAAATTCCGCACATGGAGAAAGCTGTGGATCGCACTTGCTGAGACGGAACGTGAGCTTGGCCTTAACATCACCCAGGAGCAGATTGATGAGATGAAAGCTCATGCGGATGATATCAACTATGATGTGGCTAAGGAGCGTGAGCGTCAGGTTCGCCATGATGTAATGTCTCACGTGTATGCGTTTGGTGTACAGTGCCCGAAGGCAAAAGGCATCATCCATCTGGGAGCAACCTCCTGTTATGTAGGAGATAACACCGACATTATCGTTATGACAGAGGCACTGAAACTTGTCCGCAAGAAACTTGTGAACGTGATCGCGGAGCTTTCCAAGTTTGCAGCACAGTATAAAGATCAGCCAACTCTGGCATTTACTCATTTCCAGCCGGCACAGCCGACAACCGTAGGTAAGAGGGCAACTCTCTGGACACAGGAATTCCTGATGGATCTTGAGGACCTTGAGTATGTATTAAGCACTATGAAACTTCTTGGTTCCAAGGGAACAACCGGTACACAGGCAAGCTTCCTGGAACTCTTTGACGGAGATCAGGAGACTATCGACAAGATCGATCCGATGATCGCCGAGAAGATGGGATTCAAGTCCTGCTATCCGGTTTCCGGACAGACTTATTCCAGAAAAGTGGACACCCGTGTGCTGAATATCCTTGCGGGAATCGCTGCAAGTGCACATAAGATGTCCAATGACATCCGTCTTCTTCAGCATCTGAAAGAAGTGGAGGAGCCATTTGAGAAATCCCAGATCGGATCTTCCGCCATGGCATATAAGAGAAACCCGATGAGAAGTGAGAGAATCGCTTCCCTGTCCAGATATGTGATGATCGATGCCCTGAATCCGGCTATCACATCTGCGACACAGTGGTTTGAGAGAACTCTGGATGACTCTGCAAACAAGCGTCTCAGCGTTCCGGAAGGATTCCTTGCAATTGACGGAATCCTGGATCTCTGCCTCAATGTTGTAGACGGACTGGTTGTTTATCCGAAGGTTATTGAGAAGAGACTGATGTCCGAGCTTCCGTTCATGGCGACTGAGAATATCATGATGGATGCAGTTAAGGCAGGTGGAGACCGTCAGGAGCTTCATGAGCGTATCCGTGAGCTTTCCATGGAAGCAGGCAAGAACGTGAAGGTAGAAGGCAAGGATAACAACCTTCTTGAACTGATCGCTGCGGATCCGGCATTTAACCTGACTCTTGAGGATCTTCAGAAAGCCATGGATCCGTCCAGATATACAGGACGTGCAAAAGAGCAGACAGAGGCGTTTATTGCCAATGTGGTACAGCCGGTTCTGGATGCACATAAGGATCTGCTTGGGGTTAAGGTTGAGATCAACGTATAATTGCGGAAGGTTATAAACATTAAGAAATGAACACAGACAGGAATAGCATGTCTTCTGGCATTACAGACAGAGAACATGCCGTTCCGAATAATAGAGAAAGACACAAGGAGGAACTGTGTTATGGTAACTGCAGTAGTAGGAGCAAACTGGGGAGATGAAGGTAAGGGCAAGATCACAGATATGCTTGCTGAGAAAGCCGATATCATCGTAAGATTTCAGGGAGGAGCCAATGCCGGCCACACCATCGTAAATGATTACGGTAAATTCGCACTTCATACACTTCCGTCAGGTGTGTTTTACGGACATACAACAAGCATCATCGGAAACGGTGTTGCACTGAATATTCCTGTATTTTTCAAGGAGTACAATGAAGTGGTAAGCCGTGGAGTACCGGCACCGAAGATCCTGATCTCCAACAGAGCGCAGATGGTAATGTCTTACCATATTCTGTTCGACCAGTATGAGGAAGAGCGCCTTGGTGGAAAGGCCTTCGGTTCCACAAAATCTGGAATCGCTCCGTTCTATTCTGACAAATATGCAAAGATCGGTTTTCAGGTAAGCGAGCTCTTTGATGAGGAAGCACTGAAAGAGAAGGTTGCACGTATCTGTGAGACCAAGAACGTAACACTTGAGCACCTTTATCATAAACCACTTCTGAAACCGGAAGACATCATGAATGAGCTGATGGAATACAAGAAGATGGTTGAGCCATACGTATGTGACGTATCTCTCTACCTCTGGAATGCACTGAAAGAGGGTAAACAGGTTCTTCTTGAGGGACAGCTTGGAACCTTAAAAGACCCGGATCACGGAATCTATCCTATGGTTACATCTTCTTCCACACTGGCTGCTTATGGCGCTATTGGTGCAGGCCTTCCTCCATATGAGATCAAGAAGGTTGTTACCGTATGCAAGGCTTACTCCAGCGCAGTCGGAGCAGGTGCATTCGTTTCTGAGATCTTCGGCGAGGAAGCAGATGAGCTGAGAAAACGTGGCGGTGACGGTGGTGAGTTCGGTGCTACTACAGGCCGTCCGAGACGTATGGGATGGTTCGACTGTGTTGCATCCAAATACGGATGCCGTCTCCAGGGAGCTACAGACGTTGCTTTTACAGTACTGGATGTTCTGGGATATCTGGATGAGATCCCGGTTTGCACAGGCTATGAGATCGACGGAGAGGTAACAACAGAATTCCCGACAACTGTGCAGCTTGAGAAAGCAAAACCGGTTATTGAGAAGCTTCCGGGATGGAAATGCGATATCCGTGGAATCAAGAAATACGAGGATCTTCCGGAGAACTGCAGAAAATATGTAGAGTTCGTAGAGAAACACATCGGATTCCCGATCACCATGATCTCAAACGGACCAGGAAGAAACGACATCATTTACAGATAATCATTTACTGTGACAGGATTACGACAGGCAGCGCCGGGGAAATTTCTCCGGCGCCCTTTTGTTAAGAGGCTGATGATAATATTGGCTATAACAACTGGTATATCATGTGAAAGGATTCCGAATGAAAAATTTTAAAAGAATTGCGGCACTGGCAGGCGTTGTTATTTTGCTTCTCGTGTTCTGCATTCCCATGGTGTTTGCATGGGGCAGCAGTGAGAACTCACAGGCTTTGTTCCGGGGCGCTTTTGCGGCAGCAGTACTGGTACCGATCGTGGCTTATGTTTTCTGGATGGCGTACCGGATCTGGGGACCTGAGAAACCAAAGGAGGATGAAAACCGTATGATCGAGAATGTTATTTTTGATGTGGGAAATGTGTTGATGGGATATGACTGGGAAGAGTATCTGAAGAGCTACAATTTTCCGGAAGAAAAATATGAAAAAATTGCGGATGCAACATTTCGAAACCCAATCTGGGAAGAACAGGACAGAGCACTCCACGAGGAGTCCTGGTATGTAGATAAATTTGTAGAAAGTGCACCGGAATATGAGAAGGATATCCGTGAAGTGGTACGACGGGATCCGGAATGCATGCATCTTTATGACTATGCGGAAACCTGGGTGAAATATCTCAAAAACCAGGGATATCATCTCTATGTTCTTTCTAATTACGGAACTTATATGCTGGAGAGAACCAAAAAAGATATGCCGTTCCTGAAATATATGGACGGAGTGGTATTTTCCTGCGACGTACAGCAGATCAAGCCGGAAGTGGATATTTATGAGACACTTCTGAAACGCTATGATTTGAAACCGGAGAAGTCGGTATTTATGGACGACCGGGCCATCAACTGTGAAGGGGCTAGAAAAGCAGGGATCCGTACCATTCAGTTCGAAAACCTGAAACAGGCGGCAAAAGAGCTTGAGGAACTTGGTGTGAAGTAATTTGTGATGATGCAGTATGAGTTGCTGTAAAAAGAGAAACGCAGAGAACCTGCACCATCGCGAAGCCCTCTGCGTCTAAAGGGGAGGATATGATAAGTATCTCCCGGAACGGAATCGGTTATACAGATAATATATAAAATTCTCCGTTTTTTTATGACAGCAGGATATTGCTTATCATGAAAAATTTATCCTGAAATTTTTTATTGCGGAACTTCTCTTTAACGAAAGGCAGATACATTTATCTGCCCGGATGGAGGTTCCGTATTTTTGACTACATTATTACGTTATTCTTTGTTCTTCTTCCGGTATTCACCGGGAGTCATTCCATAAGTTTTCTTAAAAGTACGCATAAAATGTTCCGGACTTTCGTAACCTACAAGTTCGCAGATGGCATGATTGCTGAGAGAAGTTTCCCTGAGGGCACGGCATGCCTGGTTCAACTTGATATCCCGGATGATCTGTAAGAATGTCCGGCCGGTACTTTCTTTGATCAGGGTGCTGAAATGGGAAGAGCTGTAGCCAAAATGTTCTGCAGCTTCGCTTAAGGAAACACTCTGATAGTGACGGTTCAGATAGCCCAGGATTTCTGTTACGGAATTTCCGGTGCTGTCCTTTGTGAGGATGGATTCGATATCATTTTCGTGATAACGAAGCAGCATGGCCCAGAACATGATCAGCATGGAATTGAGGAAGGTGTAGCTGTATTTTGCGTGCCCCAGATATTCGATATAGAGATTTTCCAGCATGTCATGGATCTGTGGATCATTTCCGCTGTGAAAGATCAGATAATTTCCTTCGGTCTTGCGGTACAGCACATGGGCAAAAAACTGCGCCAGGGCACTGTCCGCAGTCAGTGACTGGAAGAAAGTGGACTGAAAGGTGGAACCACGTACCAGAATATTAAAAGCAACACTGTCATCAAAGATTCCCACACTGTGGGTAGTATGTGGTGGGATGATACAGATATCCCCGGTATGTAAAGTGTGTTCGATCCCCTGAATGGTAGTGTGGGTAGTTCCGTCATAAACACAGAGAATCTCAAAAAACTCGTGCTCATGGGAAAAAACAGGCGTATAACGGTAATGCTTGGAAAGTACGATATTGCCATTCATGTCATGAAAAAGATCGGCTTCTTTCATATAGGGATACCAGGCCTCTGCCTGAAGTTCCGGGACAAAAAGCCGGTGTTCATAGATCAGTTTACGGTCCAGTGTAAGACAATATTCATGAAAGGTTTCCGGATGTTCTTTCTCCTGAAGGTAAAGTGTTTTGTAAAAAATCTCATCTTCATTGTAGGCATAAATGTATTTCTGAAATTCTTCTCTGGTAAGTTTCATAACAGTCCCCTTTTCGTGCGGATCTTTCATAAGAGATAAGGAAAGTATATCATAATCATCGAAAAAAACGTCAGTGTTTTACAAAAAAAATCACAATTGGAAGAAAAAGGGAAAAAGTGTACAGTAATGCCAGAAAGAAATTCGGAGGTAAAAGAGATGAACGAAGTTGAAAAGAAAGTAAAGATCGGCCTGTGGCGTCAGAGGATCGGTTATGGATCTTCCGATTTTGCCTGCAACCTGATCTGGCAGATGATCTCCCTGTATCTGCTGTATTTTTACACAAATGTCATGCATCTGAATGCCGGTGCAGTCAGTGTAATGTTCCTGGTAACAAAAGTAATTGACGGAATTTCCGACCTGATCGTAGGATTCCTCATTGACAAGACAAACACAAAATGGGGTAAATCAAGACCATGGATCCTGTTTGGTGCGGTTCCATTTGGTGTGGCTGCAGTCCTTGCATTCTCTGTACCGGATATCGGACAGACAGGTATGCTGATCTACGCATACATTACTTACATTCTGCTTTCCACTGCATACACCGTTGTAAATATCCCGATGGCATCCATTCTTCCGGCACTGAGCGAAGACCCGCATGAGAGAACCGTCCTTGCATCCTGCAGAACTTTCTTTTCATCCATCGGTTCCACTGTAGTCAGCGCTTTTGCCCTGACACTGGTAGACAAATTCGGAAACGGCAACGAGGCACTTGGATTCCGTATCGTTATGATGATCTTCGGTGTAGTCGGATGCCTTGTATTCTTCTTCTGCTTCTTTAACACAAAAGAGCGTGTAACCATCAAACAGGAAAAAGTCAGCCTTAAAGCAAACATTTCCTGTCTGCTCCACAACAAACCGTGGAAACTTTTTGCACTGAATATCGTCTGGTTCTTTGGTGGATTTGTGATCCAGGCAAGTGCGGTTATTTATTACTTTACTTATGTTGTACAGAACACGACACTGGTACAGATCGTTGCGACCATCACAACACTGGTACCAATCGTAGCAAATCTTTGTGCACCGTTCCTTGTAAAACTCACATCAAAACGAAATCTGATGGTTGGAGGAAGTTTTGTACATATGGGTGGTCTTCTGATCATCTTCTTTGGCGGCACAAATGTTCCGGTTCTTCTGGCTGGTGCGGTGATCGCGGCAGCAGGATACGGACTGAAGGGAAGTATGCATTTTGCAATGCAGCCGGACCCTGTTGATTATGGTGAGTGGAAATCCGGTGTAAATACAGCCGGAACTCTTTCCGCAGTAAATGGTTTCATTGGAAAAGTGGGAATGGCTATCGCCAGCAGTATCGGTGCGGCACTTCTTCAGTTTGGTGGATTTGACGCAAACCTTGCAACACAGACAGCAACGGCTCAGACTTATATCACAGCAATGTACATCTGGGTGCCGATCATCACAAATATCGCAGCAATTATCACAATGATGTTCTATGATCTGGATAAGATCTATCCGCAGATCGTCAAAGAACTGGATGAAAGGAGAGCAAACGCATAATGCCAGAGGTAAGCAGTGACCTTGAGATGGTCCGTGTGACCAATGAGGATTTTGTAAAAAAAGCAGAAGCATGCACACCAAAGTTACGGGAAACGGTAGTTCGTCCGGTTTCTATCGTAGATATCGTAAAAACAGAAGATGTTTATCCGGAAGTTCATAAAAAAGATGAGATCGGAAATCTTTCCAGCTATCACCTGGCAAAAGGAGATAAGATCTGTCTGGATTTAGGAGATCATCAGGTGGGATATGTGACCCTGAAACTGAACTCCGTAGGAAGCCCTCAGGATGCACCGGCATTTTTCAGACTGAAATTCGGTGAGATCGCCAAGGAGATGACAGAGGACTCCGCAGATTATGATGGGTGGATCAGCCGTGGATGGATCCAGGAAGAGTTTATCCATGTCGATGTCCTTCCGGCAGAGCTGAAGCTTCCAAGAAGATATGCATTCCGCTATATGGAGATCGAGGTGATAGATACATCACTGAAATGGCAGATGGTAGTGGAAGATGTATCCTGTGTCAGTGTTTCCGCTGTCAGTATGGAAGATGTAAAGCCGGTGGAAAGTGAGGATGAAATGATCCGAAAACTGGACCGTGTCAGCCTCCGTACCCTGCAAAACTGTATGCAGTCCGTATTCGAGGACGGACCAAAGAGAGACCGTCGTCTGTGGCTTGGCGACTTAAGGCTCCAGGCACTTGCGAACTATGAGACCTTCCACAACATGGATCTGGTAAAAAGATGTCTGTATCTGTTCGCTGGACAGACAAAGGATAATGGCCAGGTCAGCGCCTGCCTTTTCACAGAACCGAAATTTATCGTGGATGATACCTTCCTTCTGGATTATTCCATGTTCTTTGGAGCAACCCTCTGTGACTACTACGAAGCGTCCGGTGACAGGGAAACTTTAAAAGATTTAAGTGCCTGTGCATATCGTCAGATGGAAATTGCGAAAGAGCAGTTTGATGAAAAGGAACTTATGAAAAACGGAGATGGTTTCTGGGGCTTTATCGACTGGACGGATGGTCTGAACAAGCAGAGCGCAATGCAGGGTGTTTATATATACTGTGCAAAGAAGGTACAGAAGATCGCAGAAATCCTCGGAGACGCTGAAAAAGCCGAAGAGATGAAAAAAGAAGCTGCGGCGAAAACAGCAGCTGCGAAAAAATATCTTTTTGATAAAGAGAGCGGCCTTTTCATAAGCGGAGAGGAAAAACAGATCAATTATGCAAGTCAGGTATGGCTGATCCTGGCAGGCGCGGTAGACAGCGCAGAGGGAGCAGAAATCCTGGACCGTCTGGTGGAGTTAAAACCGGAAAAAGGAATGGTTTCTCCGTACATGAACCATCATTTTGTGGAAGCACTTCTGATGTGCGGAAAAAGAGACCAGGCAATGGAATATATGAAATATTACTGGGGCGGAATGTTAAGCCACGGTGCGGATACATTCTGGGAACTTTACAATCCGGAAAATTCGGCGGAATCTCCTTATGGAAGCAGCATTGTCAACAGCTACTGCCATGCATGGAGCTGCACCCCGACGTATCTTCTCAGGAAGTACTTTAACTAAATCAAGTAAGTCCCCTGCGAGGGGGACTTGCTTGTATCAGGAGGAGCGTAGCTCCTTCTGATAAACTGCGTAGCAGTTATTTGGTGTAGAGCTACGTAGCGAATGCGGATGCTTTTATCCGCTTGCCCAAAATATCCGCTTGAATTTAACTGGAAAAGGAGAGTCTGATTATGGTAAAATTAACAGTAAACATCGTATCCATGCAGGATGCAGATAAATTCAATAAACTTTGCAGCAAATTTGACTGCGACATGGATCTGCAGAGCGGTAAATATTATGTAGATGCAAAATCAATCATGGGAATCTTCAGCCTTGATCTTTCCAAGCCGCTAGTCCTGAATGCAGGTACAGATGACGAACAGAAAATAAAAGAAACATTTGCAGATTTTATCAGAGAGGAATAATCATGACACGTATTTTGAAAGAGAGAAAATTTTCCGGCACTACAGATCCCAAAGTGCAGCCATGGGAATTGGAACATCGTAAAGTGGCCCGCCGTGCAGCGGCAGAGGGAATCGTTTTACTAAAAAATGAAGATCATATCCTTCCGCTGAAAGCAGGAAGTAAAGTGGCACTTTATGGTGCCGGTGCAGGCAGGACCATCAAGGGAGGAACCGGCTCCGGAGATGTCAATGAGCGTGAACGCGTATCTGTTTTTCAGGGAATGAAAAATGCCGGATTCCAGGTGACAACAGAAGCGTGGATCGAAAGCTACGACCAGATCTATGAAAATGCACGTCAGGAGTGGAAGAGAAGTATCCTTTCAAAAACAGGAGAAGGTGCAGATACCATGGATTTCTTTACGGTATACAGCACCACTCCCTTTAAGATGCCGGCAGGAGATCCGATCCAGAAACCAGCCGAAGGAGAAGATACAGAAAACGCGATCTATGTTCTGAGCCGGATCGCAGGAGAAGGATCAGACCGTACTGCTGACAAAGGCGATTATGATCTCAGTGAAGAAGAGCATCAGATGCTGGCAGATATCTGTGCTTATTATAAGAATGTGGTTGTTGTGATCAATGCAGGTGCACAGGTGGATCTTTCCTTTATGGATGAGTTCCGCAATATCAGAGCCCTTCTGGTGATCGTACAGCCTGGAATGGAAGGCGGAAATGCCTTTGCGGATATCCTGTCCGGTAAGGTGAACCCATCCGGTAAACTGGCAGATACCTGGGCTTATAAATATGAGGATTATCCCAGCTCCGAGAAGTTTTCACATAATAACGGAAATGTGGAAACAGAGCTTTATGATGAGGGAATTTATGTGGGATACCGCTATTTTGATACTTTTGAAGTTCCGGTGCGCTATGGATTCGGTTACGGTCTTTCCTATACAGACTTTGAGATCACCGGATGTGCTCTGAAAGCGGTATCAGCAGAAAAGATCCGTGTTACGGCAACGGTCAGAAATACGGGAAATGTTTCCGGTAAAGAAGTCGTACAGGTTTACGCATCCCTGCCGGGCGGCATCCTCGAAAAAGAAGCACACCGTCTTGCAGCCTATGCAAAGACAAACGAGCTGAAACCGGGAGAAGCACAGGAAGTTACCATGGAAGTAAAGATGGATGGGCTGACTTCTTATGATGAGAAGAGAGCTGCATGGATCCTTGAGAGTGGTTTTTATGGCATATGGGTCGGAAACAGTCTTGCATCAGCAAAACTCTGCGGAGGCATAAAACTGGATCAGGAAGTGATCCGAAGACAGGTCAGAAATCTTTTCCCGCTGAAACAGGAACTGGAAGAAATTTCTCAGGAAGCATCCAAAACAGCAAAACGTGCGGCGGCAGCAGCGCAGCAGGCGAAAGAGGAGGAACTGACTGTTCTTAACATTCGTGGAGCAGACATTGCTACCGAGACTGTGGAATATAAGAAGAATGCAGACCTCTATGAAAAAGAAGCAATGGATTTTGTAAATACCTTGTCAGAAGAAGATCTGATCGATCTGGCAGCAGGAGATCCGGGCAAAGCACAGGGTGGCAATCTTGGCGCAGCAGGAATTTCCGTTCCAGGTTCTGCAGGTGAAACCCATCGCTGTGCAGTAGACAAAGGTCTTGCAAGCATCGTTCTGGCAGACGGACCGGCAGGACTTCGCCTGATGAAGTATTATCATGTAAATGACGGAAGCATTGTTTCCATGCCATTTGAGTTCAGTCTGGAAGGTGGATTGTTCTATGACGATTCCAGAGAACTTCCGGGAGAAAGATATTATCAGTACTGTACTGCGATCCCGGTAGGAACACTGCTTGCGCAGACCTGGAACCGGGAGCTGATCCGTGAAGTGGGAGCCATGATCGGAACAGAGATGGAACATTTCGGAGTAACACTCTGGTTGGCACCGGGAATGAATATCCACAGAAATCCTCTCTGCGGAAGAAACTTCGAATACTATTCCGAAGACCCGTATGTATCCGGAACCATTGCGGCAGCTATGACAGAAGGTGTTCAGTCCAATTATGGATGTGGAACGACCATCAAACATTTTGCCTGCAACAATCAGGAAGACAATCGTATGGGATCAGACAGTGTTGTGTCTGAGCGTGCACTTCGCGAAGTTTATCTCAAAGGATTTGAAATTGCGGTAAAAGAAGCACAGCCAATGTCCATCATGACCAGTTACAATCTGATCAACGGTATTCATGCGGCAAACAATTATGATCTCTGTACAGAGTCCGCCAGAAACGAATGGGGATTTAAAGGAGCGATCATGACAGACTGGACGACTACAGAACAGGGAGACAGCTGTACAGCATCCGGCTGCATGAGAGCGGGAAATGACCTGGTAATGCCGGGATGTTTCGGAGATCATGACAATCTCAGAAAAGAACTGAAAGAGGGAACACTTAAGATCGAGGACCTGCGCGCATGCATTGCACGTCTGGTAAGTGTGATCTGGAAGTCCAATCAGTACCTTCAGTAAAATAAACAGGATATGATATAAGACACATAGGAAAAGGACAGTGAATGGGAAAAGTTGCTGTCCTTTTTCGTGATTTTCCAAAAAAATATTCTGCACAGTACAGTGACGGCTGCAGGTGAGAAAGTATCTTTTTTATGTGGATTTTTGTGGATATGAGATAGATGTATTTGCTTTCTTCGCCAAAAGATGATATAATAAACAAAAATTGCGAAGCGGAATGAAACGTCCGCTTTATTCATCTAAAATTTTGGAAAAGAGGATCAGACAATGAGCGATATGACAATTCTTGAGCAGTGGCGTTCCGTTGCTTATAATCAGAATGCAGATAAGAATAAGCTTCAGCGCTTCTGGGCAACTTATTTTAACATTGAGAAGAACATTTACGAGCAGCTTCTGGAGAACCCGGATGAGGTTGTTTCCGGAACTGTTAAAGAGCTTGCTGAGAAATACGGTCAGGATGTTATGACTATGGTTGGTTTCCTTGACGGAATCAACGACAGCCTGAAGGTTCCGAACCCGATCGAGACTATGGATGAGAACACCAAGGTTAACCTTGCATTTGATAAAGAAGCTCTCTATAAGAACATGGTAGACGCCAAGGCTGACTGGCTTTACAACCTTCCTCAGTGGGACAAGATCTTCACAGAAGAGAAGAAGAAAGCTCTCTACATGGAGCAGAAGAAATCCGGCACAGTTGTGAAACCACACAAAGTCGGAAGAAACGATCCGTGCCCATGCGGAAGCGGCAAGAAATACAAATACTGCTGCGGAAGATAATGAGTGTAAAGAAGAATCTGGATTACATTATCGTGTTAGGTGCCCACGTGGACGGAACACGGATGACACTTGCCCTTCTGGAACGAGCCAGAAGGGCTCTTCTTTATCTTAAGGAGAATCCTGGCACAAGGGCAGTTCTCTCCGGTGGAAAAGGTGACGGAGAAAACATTTCCGAGGCAGAGGCCATGTACCGTTATCTCATCGGACATGGGATAGAGGGGAACAGATTGATCCTGGAAGAAGAGTCCACCAGCACGAAGGAGAATCTGGAATTCAGCCGCAGGAAGATCGGAACCACAGATTGTTCCATAGGCGTGGTGACCAACAATTTTCATGTATGGAGAGGAGCAGCTATTGCAAGGAAATGCGGCTTCCGGGAAGTTGTTATGGTACCTTCCAGATATCGAAGCTGGCGTCTTCTGGTCTACATTCCAAGAGAAATTCTGGCAATCATCAAGGATAAAATGATGGGAAATCTGTGAAAATTTTTTTTAAACATGCGTTGACAAATAAAAATGCTGCGCTTATAATGAACCACAGAAAAAGAAATAAAAACACGTTGACGAGACGAGTAAACTGTGAAATGTTACAGAGAGAGATGTGAAGTGCTGGAAACATCTTATCGGGAAACAGTTGAAAACTACCTCCGAGTGGCCCCAATCCGGTCCGGTGATTCCGTTATCATCATAATTGAGAGGCTTTGTATTTGACAGGTATCTGTTTATATGGAGCAAGCAGGGTGGAACCGCGAGAATGAATAAACTCGTCCCTTACAGTGCGTGATGTACTGTAAGGGATTTTTTTATTCCGGAGAAAATTACTCCACAGTATTTTCCGGGAAAAGATCTCCGGTACAGGAAAATGCACTGTGTATCATAGAAACTCGTTGAAAACGAAAGGAGAAACAATCATGATTATTACATTAAAAGACGGCTCAAAAAAAGAATACTCAGAAGCAAGATCAGTGATCGATATCGCATATGACATCAGCGAAGGCCTTGCACGTGCTGCATGTGCAGGAGAAGTAAACGGAGAGGTTGTAGATCTTCGTACAGTCCTTGAGGATGACTGTGAGCTTAACATCCTTACAGCAAGAGATGAGAAGGGCCTTGCAGTTCTCCGTCATACAGCATCTCATGTAATGGCACAGGCTGTACAGAATCTGTATCCGGAGGCAAAGGTTGCCATCGGACCATCCATTGATACAGGATTCTACTATGATTTCGACCACGAGCCATTTTCCCGTGAGGATCTTGATGCCATCGAAAAAGAGATGAAGAAGATCATCAAAAAAGGCGCAAAGATTGAGCGTTTCACAAAATCCCGTGAGGATGCCATCGCATACTTCAAAGAGAAAAATGAGCCATATAAGGTAGAGCTGATCGAGGATCTTCCGGAGGGAGAGGAGATTTCCTTCTATTCCCAGGGAGACTGGACAGACCTCTGTGCAGGACCACACCTGATGAGCGTAAAAGGAGTCAAAGCATTCAAGCTTCTTTCTTCTTCCAGCGCATACTGGAGAGGAAGCGAGAAAAACGCAATGCTCACACGTATCTACGGAACTGCATATGCAACAAAGGATGAGCTGAAAGAGCATCTGGAGCAGATGGAAGAGGCTAAGAGACGCGATCATAACAAACTTGGCCGTGAGATGAAGATCTTCACAACAGTAGACGTAATCGGACAGGGACTTCCGCTTATCATGCCAAACGGTGTGATCATGATGCAGGAGCTTCAGCGCTGGATCGAGGATGAGGAGACAAAACGTGGCTATGTAAGAACAAAAACTCCTCTGATGGCAAAGAGTGATCTCTACAAGATCTCCGGACACTGGGATCATTACAAAGACGGCATGTTCGTACTTGGGGACGAGGAAAAGGACAAAGAGGTTTACGCACTTCGTCCGATGACATGCCCGTTCCAGTACTATGTATACAAAGCAGAGCAGCACAGCTACCGTGATCTGCCGATCCGTCTGGGCGAGACATCCACACTGTTCCGTAACGAGGATTCCGGTGAGATGCATGGCCTGACACGAGTTCGTCAGTTTACGATTTCCGAGGGACATCTGATTGTAAGACCGGACCAGATGGTAAAAGAGTTCAAAGACTGTATCGCACTTGCACAGTACTGCCTGCAGGTACTTGGTGTTGAGGAAGATGTAACCTATCACCTTTCCAAATGGGACCCGACAAACAAAGAGAAATATATCGGTGAGCCGGAAGTATGGGAGGAGACAGAGGGTCATATCCGCCAGATGCTGAACGAGCTGAACATTCCGTTCACAGAGGATGTAGGAGAGGCTGCTTTCTACGGACCGAAGGTTGATATCAATGCCAAGAACGTATACGGAAAAGAAGACACCATGATCACAATCCAGTGGGATGCACTTCTTGCAGAACAGTTTGATATGTACTATATTGATGAGAACGGCGACAAACAGCGTCCGTACATCATCCACCGTACATCTATGGGATGCTATGAGAGAACTCTTGCATGGCTCATTGAGAAGTATGCAGGAATGTTCCCGACATGGCTCTGCCCGGAGCAGGTTCGTGTGATCCCGATCTCCGAGAAGTTCAACGATTATGCGCAGAAGGTAGAGGCCCAGATGAAAGAGGCAGGCATCCGCTGCTCCGTAGACGGACGTTCTGAGAAGATGGGATACAAGATCCGTGAGGCACGTCTTGAGAGAGTACCATACATGCTTATCGTTGGTGCAAAAGAGGAAGAAGAGGGCAAGGTTTCCGTAAGAAGCCGTTACCTTGGTGATGAAGGAATGAAAGATCTTGGCGAGTTCATCAGCTTCATCAAAGAAGAGATCAAGAACAAGACTATCCGTAAGATCGAAGTTCAGGAAGAAAAGAAATAAGAAGATATAAAATAACATAACCAAACTCCCGCTGACAGAGACAGCTGTTTATAGCTGCCTGTTGGTGGGAGTTTTTTTGCAGGGAATACCTCCGTAAAGTCAGGAGTTATTAATGAAGATGAAGAATATCTTCTTTCAAAATCTGGAGCTGAAGCATTTCGCCCATATTGCGTTGCCGGTTGGTTTCAAACAGGGTATCTGCCCGCAATTCAATACCATCACAGTCTATGGTATAGGAAATGGTAGTTCCACGCAGCATCACACCGGTGATCTTTCCCTGGAAATGAACGGCATCATTCAGCGTTTCCGGAGAAATCAGGACGGCTTCCGGACGGATTGCGACAAAGTCACAGTCTGAGGAAAGACCGCACAGTTTTTCCAGGTGAGCTTCATTTACCGGCTCCAGCCATACGGACTGCCAGATGCCGCTGGACTGCGTGTACCAGATAAACTCGCCGGATGATTTCCAGAACTGTTTGCCTCTGGGAACGGTTTCATCATGCAGGTAATCGGTAACTGCCACGGTGAGTGTTTCTTCACCTCCGGAAAGAAAATCTGTGATATCAAAGGTGAAGGAGGACTGACCGCCTTCATGAAAGCCGACACAATGATCGTTGATAAATACGCTGCATTTGTAGTCAACAGCTCCGAAGTGAAGAAGAATTCTCTGACCGATCCACTCTGCCGGGATAAAAAAATTTCGCTGATAGGTGATTCTGTCAGAAGTAAGTTCTTTCTGAAACCCGCTGAGTCTGCTCTGGGGCGGGAAGGGAACCTGGATTTTTACGGGAGTTTTGTCGGTTCCGTCCTGAAAATTCCAGGTACCATTTAAAGGCATCCATTTCTCCCGGATGAAATCAGGGCGCGGATATTCATTTCTCATAGAGTTAAATCCTTTCTTTGAGTAAAATCAATATTGAAATATCCGTAATGGGTATTGCCCGGGATATAAAAAGAATGTTGTCAGGTTACGCTGGCTGCCATATAATAGGGTTAATAAATTTATTACATAATTACTGGAAGTAGAGGAAAAAACGAAGCTTCAAAAAGTTTTTTCTCTTTTTTATACTCATAATTGTAGTCATAAAATTCGAAAAAATCAATGGCTTTAATGCAAAATGACGCAAATCTGCGATTGTAACAAGAATGTATAATGCAATTTGTATATATTTTTGAAAAAATGATATTTATTACATAAATAATGAAATAAATAAGAAAAGAAGCAGATATTCATTACATGAATCTTAAAACGGAGGAAAAAGAATGGCGGAAGAAAGAATCAGTCAGGGAATTACAACAGAAAAGGAACTGGAACTGAACCTGTCAACAGAGAGTCACAAACCATGGATCACAGCAATCGGAAAGGCGCTGTCTTCAGCGGTGCGGATTGATATTTTGAATCTGATAAAGGTGCATCCGCTGTCGCTGCAGGAAATTTCCAGAAGACTGGGAATCCCGTTATCTTCAACAGCGCTGCATATCCGCTGTCTGGAGGATGCTCATCTGGTATCTACAGAAAGCCAGCCGGGAATTCATGGCTCTATGAGAGTCTGCATGTGTGATTTTATTTCGTTTCATCTGGAGGCCTATGATACAGATATCAGTGCGGCGGAAAATACACTGGTATACCAGATGCCTCTTGGAAATTATACAGATTTTCAGGTGGAACCTTCCTGTGGCTTGGCCGGAATGAACGGGGTAATTGATACTTTTGATGATCCAAGGTCTTTTTATTCGACGGACAGGCAGCAGGCGCAGCTGATCTGGTTCAGCCGGGGCTATATAGAATATCGTTTTCCCAACAAAATAAATCCCCTCTGGAACATCCAGGAGATGAACTTTTCCATGGAACTCTGTTCGGAAGCACCTGGATATAATGCCCAGTGGCCGTCGGATATTACTTTTTCAGTTAATGGAACAGAGATTGGGACTTATACATGTCCGGGAGATCTGGGAGCAAGAAGAGGAAGACTGACACCAAATGTATGGCCCATAGGTCTGACGCAGTATGGATTTATGACAGGAGTTTCTCTGCGAAAAGATGGATGTTACATCAATGAGATTAAGGTGAACGATGAGAATATACTGGAAACCGTGCGCCTGTCAGGAAAACCGTATATTTCTCTGAGGATCGGAGTGCGCCCGGATGCCATAAATCAGGGTGGAATCAATCTCTTCGGAGAAAAATACGGAGATTTCCCACAGGGAATTAATATGCTGATCGTGTATTAACAGGGATGGATTATTTAAAATATTTCTCTCTTACAATCTCAACCGGCATATCCAGTCCGGTCCAGATGTGGAATGCTTTTACGCCCTGGTGAAGCAGCATGTACATTCCGTTAAAGGTTGGACATCCGGCTTCCCGGGCTTCTCTAAGAAGTCTTGTTTCTCTTGGTTCATACACAACATCGGCTACCGTAAGTTCCGGATGGAACAGAGTTTTGTCCGGGATGACTGTGCCGGTCACATCCGGAACCATTCCCACAGAGGTAGCGTTGATCAGAAGAGTGCTTTCTTCCAGTGCGTCTTTCAGAGCGGCGTGATCATCCATCTCATGAAGGATCATCTGACATTCTGTCATATGAGACATTTTTTCTGCCATGGCAGCGGCACGTTCCCAGTAACGGCTGGTAGGACGTGCAAAAACATGGATTTTTTTTGCACCTTCCAGGGCGGACTGTCCGCAGATTGCCATTCCGGCACCGCCCACACCCATAACGGTGATGGTGCGTCCCTTCACATCACAGCCTGCATCTCTGGCAGACTGGGTAAATCCATAACCATCGGTATTAAATCCCTTTAATTTTCCATTATCATTGCGGACGGTATTTACCGCTCCGATCAGCTGTGCGGTAGGAGAAAGTTCGTCCAGGAGCTCCACGATCTTATTCTTGTTTGGCATGGTCAGGTTAAAGCCCTTGATCCCGCAGACTTTCAGTCCTTCCACTGCCTGGGGAAGGGTCTCCTCTGTCACATCAAAACAGAGATACACATAATCAAGCCCGAGGTAACGAAATGCCTCATTGTGCATTAAAGGTGATACGCTGTGTGCCACTGGGCTTCCCAGAAGGCCGGTAAGCCCGGTATGTCCGGTAATATTGATCATTGTTCGATTCCCTCCTGTATCTCATAAAATAGAATTTTTTTACGAAATATATAATAAAAAATATTTTAACACTATAAAGTGCGAAAATCAATAAATACACATATTGTACGGAAATTTATACATTTTTGTCGCTGATCCATAGAAAAAATCTATAAATGTCGATGCAGACAGAAATGCCCCGATAAGTTTGAAGAATCGACATCCAACTTTGACAAAATATGCACAGAGCCTGCCCTATAATAAATGTACTTACCAAAGTTGAGAATCAATGGCAGATAAAACAGCAGTGGGGGAGTCTTATGTATCAGAATATATACATAGATATCGTTTTTATGACGAATTTCCTTATGGATTATATGCTTTTAAGACTTGTGGGAAAATTTCTGCATCTTGACGGGAAACGCTTAAGATGCGTGTTATCCGCTGCCTTTGGATCTTTTGTATCCTGCCTGCTTCTTTGTGTACCTTTTAAGATTATTTTTCCTGCTGCTGTACTGATCCATGGCGGCTGCGCTTTTTTTATGGCATCCTTTGCTTTTCGCCTGAAAAAAGGAGGCCTTCTTGCGAAAACCATTCTGGCTTTGTATTTCACAGCTTTTGTGGTAGGCGGGATCTATCAGGCACTGGAAACGGAAAGGACCATGACGGTGAAAACATTTCTGCTTTTTGTGGCAGGGATTTACGGTGCATTTTATACACTGGGGTGTGCAGCCGAGACCTTCCGATTTGGCAGAAGGAATATTTATCCGGTCACGCTTAAATATCAGGGGAAGATACAGCAGACATATGGATTTTTTGATACGGGAAACTTCCTTATGGATCCCGTGAAAAAACAGCCGGTATCTGTTATAAAACAGGAACTTCTGGGAAGCCTGGTATCGGAAGAACTGGTAAAAAAACTGATGGATATCAGAGATAAGCCAGAGGGACTGGAAAATACGGAGCTTGTCAGTCTGCAGCCACATTTTCTGAGTTGTCGTACCGCAGATGGAAAAAAAGGATTGCTGCTGGCAGTGGTTCTTGACGAATTTCTGATCCAAACTCCCGGAAGGGTGGTACATGTGGGAAAACCAGTGCTTGCCATAACATCCGAGCCCTCAGCTTTGGGAGAAGAGTACGGGATACTTTTGAATTCCAGACTATTAAATTAAGAAGGGGGCTTATATTATGAACAGAGCAGCTGTAAGATCTTATCCATTTCAGGTGATCCAGAGGTTTATGATCAATCGACCGGGAGATGTTTTTTATATTGGGGGAAATGACATCCTTCCGGCACCGCTGCCGGCGGAGCGTGAAGCTGAAGTGATAGCAATGCTTGGGACAGAAAAGGAAAAAGAGGCAAAGGCCGTTCTGATCGAGCATAATCTCCGGCTTGTGGTTTATATTGCAAAAAAATTTGACAACACAGGAGTTAGTGTGGAAGATCTGATCTCTATCGGAACCATAGGACTTATAAAGGCTATCAATACATTTAATCCGGTAAAAAATATCAAACTTGCTACCTATGCATCCAGATGTATTGAAAATGAGATTTTGATGTACCTCCGGAGAAACAGCAAGACCAAGATGGAAGTTTCCATCGACGAGCCGTTGAATGTGGACTGGGATGGAAATGAGTTACTGCTTTCTGATATCCTGGGAACGGACGATGATGTGATCTCCAGACGTCTGGAAGATGAGGTGGAGATCGCGCTTCTGGGAAAAGCCATCAGTAAACTGACGAAGCGGGAGCAGATGATCATCCGTCTGCGTTTTGGAATCGGAAACCGGGAAGGAATGGAGAAAACACAGAAGGAGGTGGCAGATCTCCTGGGAATTTCACAGTCTTATATTTCACGCCTGGAAAAACGCATCATGAAGCGGCTGCGGAAAGAAATCGTGAAATATGAATAAATTAAAATAAAAAGTTTAAATATTTTAAAAAGCGTTATTGAAGGATAGCGCTTTTTTTGATACCATTTTTATAAACGGGGGATTCTTTGCAGGGGATATCAGAGGAACAGAAGAAAAGTCAGGAGGTGCGTGGCGGGATGATCGATATTGAACACGCAAAGCAGGAATTTGAAAATTATCTGGATGAATACGACCGGCAGGATGAGCAAATCTATCTGAAGATCGAGCATACTTACGGTGTGGTGAAATACGCAGGGGAGATCGCCAGGAGGATGGAGTGTTCCAGGGAAGATGTGGAACTTGCAGAGCTGATCGGGCTGCTTCACGATATCGGACGTTTTGAACAGATCCGAAGATTTCACAGTTTTGAGCCGGGAACCATGGATCATGCAGTATTTGGGGCGGAACTTCTCTTCGGGGAGGAAAAGATGATCCGGCGTTTTGTCCGTGAGGATCTGTTTGATGATCTGATCAATGCGGCGATCCGTAAGCACAGTGATTTTAAACTGGAAGGAATCCATGATGCCAGAACGTTGTTTCATGCAAAACTGATCCGGGATGCAGATAAACTGGATAACTGCCGGGTGAAACTGGTGGCATCCATTGAAGCCATGCTGGGAGTTTCCGAGGAAACAGCCGGAGAAGGCCTGATCTCGCCGGCAGTGTGGGAATCCTGTCTCAGAAGGGAGTCAGTATTATCTGCAGACAGACAGGTGCCGGTGGACTACTGGGTATCTTATCTTGCCCAGTACTATGATATTAATTTCCCGGAGACCTGTGAGATCATTGAAGAGGAGGATTATATTACCAGGATCGCCAGCCGGCTGACTTACAAAGAGCAAGACACCAGAGACAAGATCCGTATTCTCACGGAAGATCTGAACCGGTATCTGGAAATGCCGGCGGTGTCTGTGAAAGAGTAGAGACATAGTGGGGCAAAAAAGAATCAGGGAAAAGCAGAAACAGACGTTGACTTAAAGGCTAAAATTAACTATAATACAGCTAAAATTAGCTTTATAAAATAAAGCGCAGAAGCGTTGACAGGTTTTGGGGAAGTCATAAAGTCAGATCGTAAAGATCCGCTTAATAATATAAAAAAGGAGAAGGCACATGTCAGTTACGTTTAATGAAGAGAAAAAGATCTTCCGTCTTGATACGGAAAAAAGCACCTATGTGATGGGGGTAAGCCCGGAAGGTTTTCTGGGACATATTTATTACGGGGACAGACTTTTTATGGAGGCAGACAATTATCTTCTTCGAATGGAAGAGCCGCCGTATACACCATCGGTAAACAAAAGAGAGAAATCCGCATTCCTTGATTTCTTTCCCATGGAGTATCCAACCGGAGGAATCGGAGATTACCGGGAAAGCTGCCTGAATATCCGAAATGCAGCCGGAAATATGGGATGTGAGCTGCATTACACAGGACATGAGATCTATAAAGGCAAAAAAGGACTGAAAGGGCTTCCGGCATCTTTTGCCACAGAGGATGAGGCAGAAACACTGGAGATTACCCTGAAAGATGCAGATCTGGATCTCGAGGTGGTCCTTTCCTATACTGCCTTTGAGAAAGAAAATGTAATTACGCGAAGCGTCCGTGTACAGAATCAGGGAAAAGAAGATCTCCGCATCGAGAAGATCTTAAGTGCCTGCCTGGATATGGACAATGAGAATTTTTCCATGCTGTCTCTTCACGGAACCTGGGCAAGAGAGCGTCACATCCAGACCGGAGAGCTCCATTACGGAAAACAGGTGATCTCTTCCGCGAGAGGAGAGTCCAGCCACCAGGAACATCCGTTTATTGCCCTTGTGACAAACGGAACCGAGCAGGAAAACGGTAAAGTTTACGCCATGCATTTCGTGTATTCCGGAAACTTTATGGCGGAGACAGAGCTGTGCCAGTTTGATAACCTCCGTATGACTATGGGAATCAATCCGGAGGAATTTTCCTGGCTCCTTACACCGGGAGAGGAATTCCAGGCACCGGAGGTGGTTATAGTTTACTCCGGAAACGGTCTTGGAGCGATGACAAGAAGTTATCATGACTTTTACCGGAACCATCTCATCCGCAGCAAATTTAAATATGAGAAACGTCCGATCCTGATCAACAACTGGGAGGCTACATATTTTGATTTTAATACGGACAAGCTTCTTGACATTGCCAGAGAGGCAAAAAAATGTGGCATTGAGATGCTGGTCATGGATGATGGATGGTTCGGAAAACGTAATTCCGACAACTGTTCTCTTGGTGACTGGAAAGTCAACGAAGAGAAGATCACAGGCGGCCTGAAACATCTGGTAGATGAAGTAAACAAGATCGGCCTTCAGTTTGGAATCTGGTTTGAGCCGGAGATGATCTCACCGGATTCTGACATTTACCGTGCACATCCGGACTGGGCGATCCAGATCCAGGGCCGTGAGGCAACCCAGAGCAGAAACCAGTATGTTCTGGATTTTTCCAGACCGGAAGTAAGAGATTATGCCTACGAATGTGTGGCATCTGTTCTTCGAAGTGCAAACATTGCCTATGTGAAATGGGATATGAACCGTCAGCTTTCTGACCTTGGCAGCAGCTATCTTCCCAAAGAAAGACAGCAGGAGCTTTTCCACAGATATGTGCTTGGTGTTTATGAGCTTCAGGAGAGACTGGTTACGGAGTTTCCGGATCTTCTTCTTGAGAACTGCTCCGGCGGCGGCGCACGTTTTGATCCGGGAATGCTTTATTACAGCCCGCAGATCTGGTGTTCCGACAATACGGATGCAGTGGAGCGTCTGATGATCCAGGAAGGAAGCGCACTGATATATCCCCTTTCTGTGATCGGTGCCCATGTCAGCGACTGCCCGAACCACTCTGTGGGACGTGTGACACCATTTGAGACAAGGGGCCATGTGGCTCTTGCAGGAACCTTCGGCTATGAGCTGGATATCACAAAGATCCCGGAGGAGGACAGAGCGCTGATTCCGGAGCAGACGGCAACCTACAATAAATACAGACACCTGATCCAGCAGGGAGAGTATTACCGGATCGCATCCTACCGGGAAAACCATAAATATGACTGCTGGGCACTTTCCTCACAGGACAAAAAAGAAGTGCTGGTAACTTATGTACAGGTACTTGGCGTACCAAACAGCCATTCCAGAAAAGTATTTCTGAGAGGCTTTGATCCGAAGGTAACATACAGACTGGAAGGAACAGAGGAAACTTACACAGGAGAGATGCTGATGAAGGGTGGATTCCTGATGAAAGATTTCTGGGGCGATTTCAAGAGCAGACTGTATCATTTTACTGCAAAATAAAACAACGGCATTTAGGCCAGTAGTATAACGACTCAGAGAGGCACTGTAAAAGTAACAAAAACAGTGCCTCTTTTTTTGTGCGTATTAGACAAAGTTAAGTACATTGCAAAATTAACGGGCTGATCAGATTGATATTTAGCTAAAAAGATATTAAAATTTAGCTAAATAAAAAACAAATAAACATTCTACTTACTTAAATGTGAAGAATGTCAGGAATTGTGACGAGGAGAACCTATGCGGAAATCCGAAGTAAGAAAATGGCCGGAAATGGACCGGCAGCAGAAAATACAATATCTGAAAGACTATTATCTCCTTCCGGCAGTGGGAGTGATCCTTCTTATTGCTGTGGCAGTATCCCTGATATGGCATGTGGCAAGGACGAGAACGGAGAATCTTCTCTATGCGGCAGTGATCGATGAATCTCTGGATGAGAAGAAACTTGCACAGGTTACAGCGGATATGAGTAATCTTCTGGGAGCAGATGGAAAACGGAAAACCGTGCAGATCGATGTGGTGATCCTGGATCGGGAGCTGTTTGAGGAATATGCAGGTTATGGCTATTTTGAAAGCCTGGATGAGGTAACAGAAGAAGACCTGGAGAAAAAATACGGGGAATCTTATCAGTATGCAGCCGGTTATAAAGAGGATGACGAGGTTTCCTTTGAGGATCATGAAACCGGTCAGGGAGAGGTGAAACCTTACGGGATCAGTCTTTCCGGGGACAATCGGTTCACGGAGATGTCGGAATATATCAAAGATCCGGTATTTGCAGTAGCGGTTGGAACAAAAATCCGGAGAACGCACTGAAGTTTCTGGAGTATCTGATGGAGGAATGAGTGGCCGGTCGGATATTTGCAATCCATATTCGTTACGCAGATCTACATCGAATAACGGTGAAGTAATTATTTGGTTAAATATTTCTTTTTTGGGAGGAAAAGATAATGGATTTTAAAGATAATTTTCGCGGCGACAGTGCTTACACACAGATCATGACAAAGATCTTCAACATTTTCTGGCTGAGCATCCTGTGGCTTTTGTGCTGTATCCCGGTGATCACCATCGGCGCATCTACCATTGCTCTGTACTATGTGATGCTGAAGCTTGTAAAAGATGAAGAAACCACTGTGACAAGAGAATTTTTCCATTCTTTTAAACAGAATTTTCTTCAGTCATTACCGGTAACTGTGATCGTTCTGGTGGTGGTTGTGGTGCTGGTCGCGGATTTTCATATCCTGGGAGCAGCAGGAAGGGTACAGGGAGCTTCTTTTATGTACGGCTTCTGTATTGTTCTCGGGATTATCTGCGCAGCAGTCTTTTCCTATGTATTTCCGCTTCTTGCAAAGTTTGAGAATACGGTAAAAAAGACATTTGAGAACGGTGCCAGACTGGCAGCTAGCCACATCGGACAGACTCTTGTGATCACAGTTGTGAATCTTTTTCCTGTGCTCTGGTTTCTGATCTCTCCGCAGACCTTTTCCGCGATCTTCTGGATCTGGGTATTTGTGGGCGGCGGTGTGCAGGCATTTGTGAATTCGCTGTTTCTGGTGAAGATCTTTGACCGGCTGGCAGAAGCGTAACCAGAAAAAACTGACGGGATATAAGGTTTTGATATTGGATATTTGACGGGAAAGTAAAGTCACATGGGCTGCTTCATAGGAAGGCTGTGTGCGGGAAATTTCCAGTTAAGTATTGTAAAAAATAATAAAAATCAGGGAGGATGTAAAAAGATGAGTTATCAGGAAATCTACAAAAAGTGGTGCACAGACCCGTACTTCGACGCGCAGACCCAGGAGGAACTGAAAAAACTTGAGGGGAACGAAAAAGAGATCGAGGACTGTTTCTACCGTCAGCTGGAGTTTGCCAGAGAGGCAACTCTCTGCCTGAATGCAAACGGCATCCATACCTATCTTTTTGAGTCACTTCGTCCAACACCGGAGCTTTCCTTTGCAGTACGGGAACTTGGCTGTATTGCCGGTATCGTGATCACAGCCAGCCATAACCCGAGAGAATACAACGGATACAAAGTATACTGGGAAGACGGTGCCCAGATCACACCGCCTCATGATAAAAACATTCTTGCAGAAGTGGCAAAAGTAACGGATTTTTCCATGGTAAAAACAATGGAAGAGGATGAAGCCAGAGCAGAGAACCTGTTCAGCATCATTGGAACCGATTTTGATGACAAATATATCGCGCAGCTGAAAAAAAAGAGCATCCACCCGGAGATCATCCCGGAGGCTGCCAAGGATATGAAGATCGTTTACACACCACTTCATGGAACCGGAAACATTCCTGTTCGAAGAGTACTCCGTGAGCTTGGTTTCACACAGGTTTATGTTGTGGAAGAACAGAAAGTTCCGGACGGAAACTTCCCGACAGTTCCATATCCGAACCCGGAGGACAAAAATGCCTGGACACTTGCTCTTGAGCTTGCAAAAAAAGTAGATGCAGATATTATTCTTGCCACAGATCCGGATGCAGACCGTCTTGGTGTTCATGCAAAAGATACGAAAACCGGTGAATATGTAAGCTTTACCGGAAATATGTCCGGCATGCTCATCGCCGAGTATATTTTGCGGGAGCGTACAAAAACAGGCACTATGCCGGAAAATCCTGCCCTTGTTGAGACCATCGTTACCACAGATATGGCAAAAGCTGTTGCAAAAGAATACAATACAGCTCTGATCGAAGTCCTCACAGGCTTTAAATATATCGGCGAGCAGATCCGTCTGTTTGATGAGACAGGAAGTCATCATTACGTATTCGGACTTGAGGAGAGCTACGGCTGTTTGGCAGGAACCTATGCAAGAGATAAAGATGCGCCGGTTGCAGTGATGATGCTCTGCGAAGTTGCCGCATACTACAAACTTCAGGGAAAAACGCTCTGGGATGCCATGGTGGAACTGTATGAGAAATATGGTTACTACAAAGAAGACCTTGCAACAGTAACCCTGAAAGGAATCGACGGTTCCCAGAAGATCACAGCCATGATGAATGCCTTCCGTGAGAATCCGCCGAAAGAGCTTGGTGGGTTCAAAGTCCTTGCATGCCGCGATTACAAGAGTGACTGCCGCAGGGATATGATCACAGGAGAAACCACATCCACAGGACTTCCCACATCCAATGTTCTTTATTATGAGCTGGAAAACAATGCATGGTGCTGTGTTCGTCCTTCCGGAACTGAGCCAAAGATCAAATACTATTTCGGTGTAAAAGGCGAAAACTTTAAAGATGCCGAGGAGAAACTTGAGGCTATAAAAAAGGCGATGACAGAGTAAAGAAGCTTATAATTTAACCAAATAAACTGCGGAGCAGTTATTTGGTTATGAGCAAGTAGCGAAGCGG
>ENA-OPSG01000209-OPSG01000209.1-human-gut-metagenome-genome-assembly--contig:-NODE-209-length-40763-cov-39.008917_pt1 | contig 40763 bp, 31 predicted proteins | sample MGYA00241454_ERZ501900 | MGnify/ENA primary metagenome ERZ501900 (study PRJEB25962, sample SAMEA2042225) | human gut metagenome | biome: human gut; feature: human-associated habitat; material: faeces... | reverse complement strand
GAGTTAAATTTATCTTTCAAACTCTCTGCATCTTTCTTTGCCTCTGCCTTCATCCGCTCGTTCCACAGGATTCTCTTAATTTCCTGCTGTGCCTCCCTGGAAATGCCCGGCTCTGCATAATAGGTTTCTCTCTTTCGTGCCGGATTTTCTTCCGTGGTACTTCTGGCAATGTTGAGTTCCCGTGGGGCATCAATGAGCAGCCTTGCGTGATTTCCCGAACCACCTACATAGACCACACGGATGTTATCACCAATGTTTACATATTGCCCCTGTTTCAATGAAAGTTTCAGCATTTTGTTACCTCCATGTATGTATTCCATACCCTGTTTCCTCGGGTATGTCCTGCGCATTTTCTTACGCATCTGCATTTTTATAAAATGCTTCTTTTCTTTTTATTTCAAAAATGCGACAATGTTTTATAGAATGTTGCATTTTATGTCACAAAAGCACTTTATTTTTGGCTTGAAAGGAGTAATTTTTATGGGAACAACACAACCGATCCGAAACCGACAGGAACTGCAGAATTTCAGTTCATACTACAAGCAGATAAAACCGCATCTGCGTAATTATACTTTAGTTGTATTGGGATTAAACACTGCACTGAGAATCAGCGATCTATTAAATCTTCGCTGGAGAAGTGTCTATGATTTTAAAAAGAACTGTTTTCGGGATCATCTTTTGGTATGGGAACATAAAACAGGAAAAAGAAATTATATTGCGATAAACCAGAACGCGAAAAATGCCCTGTATCTATATTTTATGGAAAGAACCCCCGATCCGGAGGAATATGTTTTCTCCAAACGGACAAACCCTTATAAACCGCTCAGCCGTTCACAGGCTTACCGCATTATTAAAGAAGATGCCTCACATACAACCAGTGAGGAGGCAATCAGCTGTCATTCTCTCCGGAAAACCTTTGGCTATTATGCATGGCAGGAAGGCGTCCAGCCAGCACTTTTAATGAATGTTTTTAACCATTCTTCGTTTCATATCACGAAACGTTACCTTGGAATTGAACAAGACGAAAAGGATCTTGTCTATCTGAATATTAATCTGTAAAACGTTCGGGGAATGCTTTGTTGCGATACCATGTACAAAGCGTTCAACAAAGCGTTCTCTTTCATAAAATGTTTGACTTTAATCATAAAATGCGTTATTCTGTTTTCAATAAATATCTATATTCCAAATCTGATGCCAGGCCGTTGTTACCAAAAAGGCAGCACGCAGCAATCATGGGGAGCATTTCGCTCATATATCACAATTGGAATTAAAATTTCATAAACGTGTCATAGCAGAACTGTTTCTTATTATTTCATATTGTAAAAACAGACGTTTATGATATATACTAAAAGAAAGGCAGGATACCACATGGAGAAATCTGACATTCTGACAGCTTCACTGCCAGATGCCAACGATGAAACAGCCGATCACAGCACCATTTTTGATGATGTTTTCCGAACAATTGCTCAGAAAATGCCACAGCTTCTGATTCCTCTGATCAATGAAGTATTCCACACTTCTTACAGTGAAGAAGAACATTTTGAACAGCTGCGGAACGAACATTATGAAAAATATGGCACTGTGATTACAGATTCTATTATCCGGATTGGCAATCACATTTATCATCTGGAATGCCAGTCCTCGAAAGACAAAACGATGGTTATACGAATGTTCGAGTATGATATTTCGATTGCGATTGAGCACGCTTCTTATGAAAATGACGAAATCTGGGAAATTGAATTTCCACAGTCCTGCGTTCTCTATATCCGTAACCACCGCGATCTCCCGGACTATCACGAAGCGGTCGTGAAGTTTGCGGATGGACAAAAAGTGCGCTACCGTGTTCCAATTTTACAGGCAAAAAAGTATACCGTTGACCGCATTTTTGAGAAACGGCTACTGATTTTGCTACCGTATCATATTTTACGGTATGAGCACTTTTTGAAGCACAACGGGACGGATACCAGAAAGTTACAACAATTGTTAGCTGATTTCCGTGAAATTAACCGAAGACTTGAAGAAACAGCTGAAAAAGAAAATAAATCACATCTTTATATGGATATGATTGTTCTGATTGAACAGATTGCAGATTATATCATTCCAAAAAACAATACCATTAGGAAAGGATTGGGTGATGTTATGGGTGGCAATATTTTAAAATTACGGTCGGAGGAATTGCTGGAACTAGGCGAAGCTCGTGGCGAAGCCCGTGGGGAAGCTCGTGGAAAAGCAAAAGGCAGACTTGAAGGCAAACGCGAAGAAAGACTCGATGCAATTCAAAATATGATGGATCTTGGATTGACAAAAGAACAAATTTTAAGAAAATATTCTCTGGAGGAATATGAGGCAGCATTGCGTTCTATGCCAGCAAAAGTATAACCGAAAAGAAAATTTAAAATATTTTCTTTTCAGGGGTTAAGGAATGCTTCCATCGTCCGATATATTATGTGTAAATAAAAATGCAACATTCTATAAAAGAATGTTGCATTTTTATTTCTATATTTATTTTACTCAAACACGATCCTATTTATACTACTTACTTTTTATGGTATCTTCAAACGCTTTCCGCACATCATCATTATGGCTTGTGATAATAAGGACTGCATACTGCCCTTTCGTAAAAACCAACCCATCCTGAATCCGGCTGACCTGCTTCGGTTCATAGGACTGCAGCAAATTATACCGATCCTGCTGATGCTTTGTCAGGCTTTCTTTTGCCTCATCCACATCTGCCTTATCTTTCACGGCAATCACTACAATTTCATCTGCTTTGTGTCCATCCGAAGAATAGCTTACAAAATAACTGTCCACTTTTTTATAGTCCATGTCAGAAATATGGGAAAACTTATCTTCTGCATCTTTTTCCGTACTGCTGGCATTAAGCATCTCCGGCAGATCCGGGTCCGCTGCTTCCATCGCCGTGCGCAGGTCATACATACTGACAGAACCGGACGTGTTTTTCTTCGCACCACATCCCACACACATCACCAGCATGGTCAGAACCAGCAGAAGTTTCCAACCTGTTTTTTGTTTTTTCATCTGTTATCTGGCCTCCACAGTTTCTTCTGTACTGAACGTTGCCCCATTTTGTGCCGCATTATCCATGGTCATATCCTTATTTCCGATATCAGCACTTGCGCCATCCATCATCATGCCATCTCCGTTTGCAGATTCCAGTCCCTGAAATGCTTTCTGGACAGCCTTGTCGATTTTTTTCTGTTCTTTTTCGCTGATATTCTGGCTTGTATTGTCCGTGTTATATCCCGGCATGGTAACATTAAACAAATATCCTTTTCCATCCGGATCCTGAATCCAGTTGTAAGTTCCCAGACTGTATGGCATATCCTTATAGTTTCCGGACATCAGGAAATTGTCAATGGAAGAAGCTATGGCATTTGCCACCTGCGCTTTTTCCTCTGTAATATCCTCTTTAAACGCAACCATGACCCCGCCAAGCTTTTTGTCCATAGCAGCACGCAATGCTTTCGGCAGATCATATATACTGTCCACGGTTTTCTTATTCTGGTATGCCATATTGTACTTTAATGAGTTAGCTGCCGGGAAGTAATCGCGATCCCAGCTCTGGGACTGTCCATACATGGCATCCGTCACATTAAAGTTCGCATAATTTCCATTTCCTGCATCGGAATAAATATCGGTAATGTACCAGTCTCCGTCAATTTTTACCACATCCCAGCTATGGAATTTTTCTGTATTATGTTCCACTTTACATTCAATTCCCATCATCTGCATGAACATGCGGAATGTCGTTGCATAACCGACGCATACGGCATTGTGGTATTTTAACACACCGTATGGATTATCACAGTCTTCCTGTGTACTTGGAATAACGGTCAGTGCCCCGGAATCCTGCTGGAGCTTTTTGGTCATCCAGTCATACACCGCCTTTTCCTTTTCAAAATCAGACATGCTGTCCGTAATCTTCATATCTTTGATCGCTTTTTTTGCCATATCAAGGGTTTCTTTTTCTTTGTCTGTCAGCTTTGAAGTATCGCCGGATTTGTAGGCATCCGAAATATTTGTGGTAGGTTTGATCTCATAATTATCTGCGATCTTTACGTAATCCTCGGTAGTCTCAGGATTTTCTTCCTTTTTCTGCTCTGCAATATAGGATTTTAAAGTCACCAGATTAAACGCAGAAATCGTGGTACTTCCCACAACGCCTGCTGCAAGAATCACCGCTACAATCCCTTTCCATGCACCGCCTTTTTTCTTTTCTTTCTGCTCCGGCTGCACCGGATTACTTTTTACGCTTTCATAAGTTTCCATATGTATTTACCTCATATTTTAATTGATGTATTTTTTCTACTGCACCTTTATTATAGCAGTTTCACATCCAAAAAAGGCTATCTTTAAAGAAACTTAAATAAATATTAAGATCCGTCTGTACGAAAAAAAGGACATCCACAGCGAATGTCCTTTTCTCCCATATGGTATCATCCTTATATTGCATCTTCCTCAATATGCTCCCTGCCCTGTGCAATGATTGACCGGACGTGGTCATCTGCCAGGGAATAAAAAACAGATTTTCCCTCCCTGCGGCATTTGACTAACTTATTCTGTTTTAAAATCCGAAGCTGGTGGGAAATTGCAGACTGTGTCATTGACAATGCCGCTGCAAGATCACAGACACACACCTCTGCTTCAAACAGGACAAACAGGATGCGGATACGGGTGGAATCTCCAAACACTTTAAATAATTCTGCAAGATCATACAGTTCCGTTTCTTCCGGCATCGTGTCATTCACGATCTTTAGCAGATCCGGATGTACCTGATTTTCACTACAGCATTCAATCTTTTCTTTTTCCATGAAGTTCCTCCTCTCCACCGGAACATTTCCGGCAGAATTATACCCTATAATTTTTTTACAAAAAGTGCGCGGATTGCATTCAGCACAGCAATCACCATAACACCAACATCTGCAAAAATTCCCATCCACATATTTGCAATACCTATCGTTACCAAAAACAGGCAGAGCAGTTTAATCCCGATTGCAAAACAGATATTTTCATATACAATCCGCAGGCACTTTCTTGCGATACGGATTGCTTTCGCAATCTTGAGCGGATCATCATCCATCAGTACCACATCTGCTGCCTCAATCGCCGCATCCGATCCAAGTGCTCCCATAGCGATTCCAACATCAACACGGGAAAGCACAGGTGCATCATTGATGCCATCCCCAACAAAGGCAACGGTACTCTTTTCTTCCCTGGTCTGCAACAGTTTTTCCACTTCGGAAACTTTATCTGCCGGAAGCAGCTGGGAATGTACTTCCGTGATTCCAACCTCCCCTGCTACCTGCTGTGCTACACGGTCATCATCACCGGTCAGCATTACCAGCCGGTGCACGCCGGAATTTTTCAGTGCCTGCATGGCAGCCGCCGCATTCGGCTTGAGCATATCTGAAATCAGTATATGGCCGGCATAAACACCATCGACTGCCAGATGTACGATTGTACCGGTACAGCTGCAGTTGCGATACGCAATTTTTTCTTTTTTCATGAGTTTGTCATTTCCTGCCGCAACCCTGTGTCCGTCTACCGTTGCGATCACACCATGTCCACCGATTTCCTGTACATCTGTGACCCGGTCCACATCCAGTTTCTTACCATAGGCTTTCTGCAGGCTGATACTGATCGGATGTGTGCTGTGACACTCTGCCAGTGCCGCATACTCCAGCAGCTGTTCTTCCTTTTTCGTATATACCGGATGTCCGGACTCAACCGGACAGCTGCCGGATGCACAATTTGTTCCATGAATTCCGCAGACTTCAAATACCCCCTGCGTAATTGTTCCTGTCTTATCAAAGACAACCGTGCGCGTTCCCGCAAGTGCTTCCAGATAGTTGGAACCCTTTACCAGAACACCCTCTGCACTGGCACCTCCGATTCCTGCAAAAAAGCTGAGTGGAATACTGATGACCAGCGCACACGGGCAGCTGATAACCAGAAATGTCAGTGCACGGTAAATCCAGATGCCCCAGTCTGCCGGAAGCCCCATAAACAGCATGCGGACAAGCGGTGGCAGTATTGCCAGTGCCAGCGCGCCGTAGCAGACTGCCGGTGTATAATAATGTGCAAATCTGGAAATAAAATTCTCGGAACGTGATTTCTTGGAACTTGCATTCTCCACCAGATCAAGAATCTTAGAAACCGTAGACTCTCCAAACTCTTTTGTGGTGCGGATCTTTAACAGTCCGGAAATATTGATACATCCACTGATGATTTCCTCTCCCACAGCGACTTCCCGCGGAACACTCTCTCCCGTCAGTGCACTGGTATTCAGGGAAGAATGTCCTTCCACAACCACACCATCGATTGGAACTTTTTCGCCCGGCTGTACAATAATCACCGTGCCGATCTCCACCTCATCCGGGTCTACTTTTTCAATCTGACCGTCTGTTTCAATATTTGCATAATCCGGCCGGATATCCATCAGATCACTGATATTCCGGCGGCTCTTACCGACTGCATAACTCTGGAACAGCTCTCCGATCTGATAAAACAGCATAACTGCAACGCCCTCTTTGTAATCACCGAGGGCGATCGCTCCGATGGTTGCCACTGCCATCAGAAAATTTTCATCAAACATCTGCCTGTTACAGATTCCTTTCCAGGCTTTCCGCAGAATATCATAACCGATCACAAAATACGGAACCAGATAGAAAAGGAACTCCAGCCACTTGGGTATGGAAACAACGCTTCCTGCAATCCCGATGATAACCAGAAGCACTGCTGCCACAATAATTCGTTTCAATACTTTTTTCTGCTTTTTATTCATGGTGCCCTCCAATCTGACTGATACCTATGGAAAAAGCCGGATTTAAAGAAAGATCTCACAATCATCTTCCACTTTCTTACAGTTCTTTAACACATCCTGCATAACCGCTTTTGCATCTGCACCCTCTTCAAATTCTACGTTCATCTTCAGTGTCATGAAATTTACAGTTGCATCCTTTACTCCGGTAGTAGCTTTTGCAGCTTCCTCCATTTTATTTGCACAGTTTGCACAATCCACATCAATTTTGTAAGTTTTCTTCATCGTCGGTTTCCTCCATACTTTCCTTTTTCATTTTATCATTCTTTCATATGAGCATTTGTTCATATGTTTGATTCTATTATAGCGTAAAGTTCGTAAATGTCAATATATTTTTAATACGCTGGGATTGTTTCGAAATTGAATTTTCCAGACCATTTTTTAACAAACAGATTTGCATGTGTTTTTTAAGAAAATCAAGTGTTCTATCACTTTCCAAATTGATAGTGGACATATAGAAAATAAAAGATTGATTATGTCCCACTTGCATCGTGTGTTGGGACATATATGATATATTTTTCCAACTATGTCCCACTTATCACCGCCATCGGGACATATTCATATACTTTCTTGATATATGTCCCTCATCTCTATTCTTTTGGGACATATCACATACTTTTTTCACATATGTCCCACTTTCTTTTAGGTTCGGGACATATCTCATAACTTTTTTCACATATGTCCCATTTAAACATCTTCCCCGTATTCACCGTCTGTTTCCGGTTCTTCATAATCATCTGAGCCATCATAAATGTCCTGCATCAATGGTTCTTTTACTATCTTTTTCTTTCCGATAAGCACTGCCGCTACGGCTGCGGCAATCGGTACGGTCAGCACAACCCCAAGAGTTCCCGAAAGTCCCTGCATGATTTCTGTTCCGATTACATAAGAATTGATCAGCTGATTATAACTCAGATTGTATGCATAATTGACAACGAGCGTAGACAACGAACCACCGACATAGGCAAAAATCAGTGTATTTGCCATGGTTCCCATCATATCGCGCCCCACACGGATTCCCGACACAAACAACTCTTTTGTCCCCAGCTGCGGACTGCGTTCGTGCAGTTCCTGAATCGTGGATGCAATTGACATGCCAACATCCATGGTTGCCCCAAGTGCGGCTATAATGATTCCCGAAAACAGAAGCTGTCCTATTTTTATCTGTGTATTCTGTGCCACATAATTCAACGTTTCGATATCAGACACATTATACCCGGTAATGCCTGCGGCTTTTCCAAACACAACTGCGGCTGCGGCTGCCACAACCACACCGCTAACCGTTCCCACCACTGCAGATACCGTCTTTTTAGAGACTCCGCCCAAAAGCCACAGGGTCAGCAATGTCGAGAGAATGACAACAACAATGGTAATACCGATCGGTGAAATACCCCGGTACATCAGCGGAAACATCAGATAAACAATACACACACCGGTAAATGCCAGACTTGCAATGGCTTTGACTCCTTTTTTCCCACCTATAATACATATCACCAGACAGAAAAAAAGTACAAACAGATAAATTGCCATAGTACGATCTTTGCTGTATACCGTAACGACAGCATTATCATCTGTGGAACTGACAATGACAATTACGCGCGAACCAACTTCACAGTTCTCCATGCCAAACAAGGAACCGCTTGGATTGACGGCATCAAACTCTTCCCCTGCATATGCTCCGGATTTGACCTGTACGCGCACCTCCTGTGTCCCGTATCGGTTTCCATCTTCTGCCAGATTATCTTTCGTGATCTTTGTCACGACTGCTTTCTCATAGCTTTGCCCTTCCGTGGAAATCAGGGATACTTTTTCGAACTGGTTTCCTTTGACTAATAACAGTAGGAACCCCACCAGACAAAGGGTTCCCACTAAAACTTTTTTCCAGTTTTTCTTCATTATTATTTAACTGCTTTCTTTACTGCTTTCTTTGTAACAGTAATCGTAATTGTTTTGCCTGCTGCCTGATACTGGCTGGTTGCTGCTGCCTTCACCGTAATTGTAACCTTTCCGGCCTTTTTTACGGTAACTTTTCCGTTCTTATCAATAGTTGCAATCTTTTTGTCGGAAGAGGTATAGGTAAGCGGTGTTTTTGCTTTTGCATTTAAGGAAAAGGCTTTGTCTCCTACGGTTTTTTTGTAAGAGTTCTTCGCCTGAATGGTCTGCTTTACCGCATCTTTTACGATCGTATATGTAGTAGATCCCTGTAACTGTTTTCTGGTCGTTGCATCATAAGTTGTTACAGAAAACTTTTTGTCCGTTACTTTTACGACGGAATAGGTTGGTGTCCAGGTCTGGCTTCTCTCAGAAATAAAGTCCTGTTTGGAAGCAATCAGGCTATAGAATTTTGAACCTGTTGCAGAGTTTGCCTCTAAATATACGGTTCCTTCCGGATTGGTAACGGTTCCGCCAACGGTCTTGTTTACGATTTCATAGCAGTTATTCTGTGCCTGATAATCACTGTCTTTTTCAGCTTCCTCTACAGATTTGTATCCATAAGTGCTGTAAGAAGTATGATCCTTTCCATCCCCCTCAAGCTGGAAGGTTCTGGAATAGGTATGATCATGTCCCTGCATCACCACATCAATCTTATACTTATCCATCAGTGGAGTAAGCTGTGTACGAAGCACCATACCATCGGAATCGGAATGGTCGTAACCACTGCCGTAAATATCCTGATGGAATACCACAATACGCCATTTGGCATCTTTATTCTCATTGATTGCTTTTTTCATGACATTCTCATGCGTTGCACAGTTATAGTTGTTTGTATCAAGAACAATGAACAGGACATTTCCATAACGATAATAGTAATCGGTTCCTGCCTTTGTCTTTCCCTGTACATAATTGGTATCGGTATCAGAAAAAGCATTTGGATTATTAAAATGCAGGCTGTACTGATTCGAAACACTGTCGTGGTTACCAATGGTCGTTGCTACCGGAAGGGAAGTCAGTGCCTTTGCCCCAAGATATCCTGCATATTCCCGCTCGTTGCTTCCGTAGTTCACCTGATCTCCTGCGGACACAAGAAAACTTACATCGGAATGATCCTCGAGTGCTTCATTTAATACGTTGTTCCAGTTATAGCTGTCATTTCTTGCTGCAAGATTTTTTTCCGGTGCAGAAGTTACAACATTTCCTGCATTTTCCATCTTTTCACTCTCACTGCTGGTCTGACCTTTCGAAGCACCGATCTGCGGATCCCCGACATACAGGAAAGAAAATTCATCAAACGCCTGTGTGGTATAGTTTTGTGTATCCTGCCACTTTCCATCCTGAAATACCTGATAATAATAGCTGGTATTTTCTTTGAGCCCGCTTACGGTTACTTTATTGGAAAAATATTTTGTGGTATCTATGGTCACAGCTTCGGTCTGCGCTCCGGTGAACTCTGTCGCACCATCCATATTCTGTCTGGTAGAGATTCTCACCTTTGGAGTCTCAGCCGTTTTGCTGTACCATGCATAATTTAATTTTGTCTCATCCGCACCCGGAGTCAGCGATACATGTTCATACTCACTGCTATAAGCAGCCCAGTTCTTTTTCCAGTTGCTCCAGTCTGTAGATTCCCGGGAAGCATCATTCCAGTGTTCCGTTGCTGCTGCAATCTTTGTCGGGATACCAGTGGCAAACATTCCTGCCAATACAGCGGTGGAGAGAACTCCTGCTGTAAGTTTCATCACATTTTTTCTCATAATTCTTTTGTTCTCCTTGTGAAATCTGTAAGATTTATTACAGGATTTATAATAAACGGGTTATGTAAGATGCACTATCCGTTTTCTGTAATCCTTTTGTAAAAACAAAAAGAGTGGATGCTTTGGGACATCCACTCCACATGCCGGCTATGCCATGCCGTTTACGGTTTTATATTTATAGAGCATCTCCGCGTGGTTTTGTTCTTCCACCTGGATATCTGCCAGAAGTTTGCGCACATCGGAATCCCCGAATGCAAACACATCGGTATTATACGTTCCGGACACCATTTTTTCAGAACCAATGCTGTCTGTGGCAAGGAAATTATCGTTTTTCTTATCTTCCGGATTGGTCATGGAATCATATGTTGCCTTTGGCTCATACATCTTTCCATCCCTGTCATTGACGTTACAGGATGGGACGCTGCCTTTCATGACCTGTTCCAGAGACTCCACATGCTTTTGCTCTTTCTTTTCAAGATCAGCGAATAAATCCCGAAGCACCGGGTCCTTTGCTTCCTGTCCGTAACGTTTGTACTTCTCCACGCAGGAAAGTTCCTGTGTGTGCAGATCCTCAATTGTTGCCATCTCTTTTTCTGTTAAAACCATGGTTTAACCCTCTTTCTTTCCATAAGATAATCTTGTTGATTGCAGAACATGAACACTCCGCAACCTTCTCCTCTAGTATCTGTAAAAAAATACAACACATACCTGGTAAAATTTCGTCAAAAGGGCTTGAAACTTCTCACAACAGATTGTATAATTTCGTTTGTATTTTATACAATGTTTACAAAAAGGTGGATTATTTTATGGAAGAACGAGAAAAATTAAAATCCCGTCTGGGATTCATTCTCCTGTCAGCCGGATGTGCGATCGGAATCGGAAACGTATGGAAATTTCCATACACTGCCGGACAGGGCGGAGGCGGTGCCTTTGTGCTGTTTTATCTGTTGTTTCTGATTATTCTCGGACTCCCGATCATGACGATGGAATTTGCGGTTGGGCGTGCCAGCCAGAAAAGTCCGGTCAAAGCCTACCAGGCACTGGAAAAACCCGGACAGAAATGGCATATCCACGGGATTATCACATTGATCGGCTGCTATCTCCTTATGATGTTTTATACAACGGTCACCGGCTGGATGCTTCATTATTTTTATATGACGGTCACCGGACAGTTTCATGGACTGGATGCCGACGGTGTATCCGGACAGTTTACCACAATGCTGAGCAAACCTCTGACCATGGGCTTCTGGATGGTGGTAGTTGTTTGCGCCGGCGTATTTGTCTGCTCCCGTGGACTGCAGAACGGTCTGGAAAAAGTAACAAAGGTCATGATGACTTCTTTGCTTATCATCATGATCATTCTGGCGGTCAACAGCTTTTTTATGGATGGTGCAAAAGAAGGCCTTGCCTTTTATCTGATCCCGGACTTTGAACGGATGAAACAGATCGGTATTGCAAAAACCATTACGGGTGCCATGAACCAGGCATTTTTCACGTTAAGCCTTGGAATCGGCGCGATGGCAATTTTGGGAAGTTATATCGGAAAGGAACGCTCTCTGCTTGGTGAATCGGTAAATATTGCCATTCTGGATACGTTTGTTGCTATCACCTCCGGACTTATCATTTTTCCGGCATGCTTTACGTTCCATGTTGACCAGACTTCCGGACCAAGCCTGATTTTTATCACCCTGCCGAATATTTTTAACCATATTCCGCTTGGCAGACTCTGGGGAAGCCTGTTCTTTTTGTTTATGTTTTTTGCAGCGTTTTCCACAATCCTGGCAGTATTTGAGAACATCATCTCCTGCGGTATGGAACTGACCGGATGCAGCCGCCAGAAATCCTGTGCCGTTAATCTGGTACTGATCATTGTACTCTCCCTGCCATGTGTACTCGGATACAATGTATGGAACTGGAAAGGTTTTTCAATCTTTGGTGGGTCTGTGCTTGACCTGGAAGATTTTCTGGTAAGCAACCTGTTCCTGCCTCTCGGTTCCCTGGTATATCTGCTGTTTTGCACAAGCCACTACGGCTGGGGCTGGAAAAACTACACAACCGAAGCCAATACCGGAAAAGGATTAAAAATTAAAAACTGGATGCGCGGCTACATTACCTATATTCTGCCGCTGATTGTGCTTTTTATCTTTGGATTTGGCATTTATGATAAATTTTTTACAAACTAAGGAGGATTTCTTATGTATCACGCAAATGAATCACGTTACGAAACCATGAAATACCACCGCTGCGGCGACAGCGGACTGATGCTGCCGGAAGTATCTTTGGGCTTCTGGCACAATTTCGGAGATACCGGTGTTTATGAAAATATGAGACAGATGTGCTTTACGGCATTTGACCACGGGATCACACATTTTGATCTGGCAAACAACTATGGACCGCAGCCGGGCAGTGCGGAGGAAAATCTCGGGAAGATCCTTCGGGAAGAGCTTTCTTCCTACCGCGATGAACTGATCATCAGTTCCAAAGCCGGTTTTGACATGTGGCCGGGACCTTATGGAAACTGGGGCAGCCGCAAGTACCTGATTGCCAGCCTTGACCAGAGCTTAAAACGGCTCGGTCTGGACTATGTGGATATTTTCTATCACCACCGCATGGATCCGGATACACCGCTGGAGGAAACCATGGGTGCACTCGACCAGATCGTGCGAAGCGGAAAAGCACTGTATGTCGGTCTGTCCAACTACGACGGGGAAACGATGAAACGCGCGGCTGCCATCTTAGAAGATCTGCACTGCCCGTTTATTATCAACCAGAATTCCTACAATATCTTTAACCGTACCATTGAAGAAAACGGTTTAAAACAGGCCGCAGCAGATGGGAAGAAAGGAATTATTTCTTTCAGCCCGCTCGCGCAGGGTATGCTGACCGACCGCTATCTAAACGGTATTCCAAAAGACAGCCGTGTCAACACGGACGGACGTTTCCTGCATGCGGATCAGTTTGATGAAAAGCGGATGGCAAGTATCCGGAGCCTGAATGAGATTGCGGCTGCCCGTGGTGAAAGCCTCGCACAGATGGCACTCAAATGGGTCATCCGTGACGGTGTGGTCACTTCCGTTCTGATCGGAGCTTCCCGCCCGGCACAGATTCTTGAAAATCTGAAAGTGTTAAACTCTGCTCCGTTTACGGAGGAGGAACTGAAAAAAATTGATCAGTGTGCACTTTCTCTCTAGGTAAAACAAAAACCCCGGATATTTATTTCCGGGGTTTTGTCTTTTCCTGCATCTGCTATTTGACTTTGACTTTTAATTTTAAAACTTTGGTCTTTCCATTGTTTAAGGTTACTGTCACGCGAATGGACGCAGTTCCTTTTTTGTTCGATTTTATGGTACCCTTCTTATTTACAGATGCAATTTTTTTGTTATTGCTCTGATAAGAAATGCTTTTTACATTGTCCATATTTAAGGTGGCTGCCAGAGAAACCTTCTTTTGTTTTCCCTTCTTCACCTGAACGGTTTTATTCTTCAATGTAACCGTTTTTAATATTTTCGTTGTGACCTGATCCATATCTTTCTGATCCATAAGGACATAATCCTTATTGGAATCTGCTGAAAAATTCACATTTCCGGCTTTTGTAACCGTATAACTCTTGTCGTTTACAAGGACATAGGCACCTGTCTTTTGATCTTTTGCACACACATACAGCTTGTTTCCGGTCTGTATGTCTGCTGTATTTACGGTCAGTGTATAGCTTACGTTGCCAGCCGGATCGGTGACCCGGATCGTCACATCTGTGTGTTTTCCATTGTTTTCTTCCATGGTTTGTTTTATCAGATCAGCGGTCACCGTTGTTTTGATGGCTTTATTTTTCCGGGTTCCGGTAACGGTCACGGTTGGTGTATTTTGTCCGGCCGCGTTTCCATCGGACGGTGTTTCTGTACCAGCTGTATTTCCGTTAGACGGTGTTTCTGCATCGGTTTTATTTCCGTTGGATGGTGTTCCCCCTCCGGCAGTGCCACCACCCGAAGTATTTCCGCCACCGGAACTTCCTCCGGAAGATGAGCCGCCTCCGGTCGTTCCACCGCCTCCGGTAGATGAGCCGCCTCCGGTTGTTCCACTTCCTCCGGTAGATGAGCCGCCTCCGGTCGTTCCACTTCCTCCGGAAGATGAGCCGCCTCCGGTTGTTCCACTTCCTCCGGTGGAACTGTCCTCTTTGATTGTAACGGTCACGGCTTCACTTGTCACTGTTTCGTAATAAGTCTGTCCATCCTTATCATCCGGCTCATATACTGCCTTAAACTGATAAGAACCGCCACGTTTTAAGCCTGATACAACCGTATCGGCTTCCCCATATACGAGTTTTTCCTGTGCCTTTATTATGGTTCCGTCCTGATAAAAAGAAATCGAACCAAGCGGAATACTGCCATTTCGGACTCCATCTACCTTTGCATACAGATGTACGGAATTACCGTTTTCTGTCTCTGCCGTAAGGCGAATCGATGGTTTCGCCGCTGTAATGGTAAAGGTTCCGACTTTTTCCTCTATCACATCGTACTGGTTTCCATCCACTTTAAACCAGACATCATAACTGCCCGGCTGCACCGGAACAACATTTTTCCCATCCTGCCGATAGAAAACTTCAGGCTTTACCTGCGAATCTACCGTCTTTCCGTTGTCCTTTCGGACTACATTTACCGTGGAAACAAAGCAGCTCTGTTTCAGCCCTGTGTATGCAGCTGTCTGCTGGATGGTATCATACTGCATCTTTACGGCAATTGGATTTACCGTCACGGTTTCGTTTGCCTGGGAAGGAAGTGCCCTGTAGTTTCCATTGGCTGCTCCTGCATAAGAAACTGTAATTGCATTTTCTCCCATATGAAATCCGTTTGCCTCTGAAACCGGAATCTTTATGGCTGCCACTCCGTTTTGAAGCGTGATGCCGGATACTTCATAAGGGGTCTGGTTAATGTATACCGAAAAACCAGCAGATGGCACGTGTCCCTGTAAGCTGCTATCTGTATAGACCGTCTGCACGGTAAGATTCAGTTCATCCTGCATGGACACGGCCGTTGGTAATCCATTTATCGTAGTGGTTGTTTCCTTTGAAGTAGCCGTCGAACCGGATGTATCCGGATCTTTGTTTACAATCAGAACTACCTTCTGCTCAATTTGTTCATCTGCTGAAAATGGACGGATTGTGATGTAGTAGGTTCCCGGTTCTGGCAGTTTCAGTTCGCCACTCGTAGCATCTTCATAAATTTCCGGTGTAATTGTATGTACCCCGTCCGGATCTGTCTCCGGATGAAATGCCAGTCTAAGATCCGAAACATTGGCATTTCCATCATCACCAACCGTTGAATAATATATATGATTATTGAACTCTACTTCGTATGTAAGTGGAACCTGATATAAAGTTTTCCCATTTTCGGGTGTCCCTTCCTGCCATTCCACATCCAGATAATACGATTTATCACTACTCATAATATTTGAAACATTCGCCAAAAGTACAGGATTTTTTACTGTAACATTTTTTACCGCAACCGGTTTATCCCCTGACAACTCACTGGTTTTCCAGATTTCTCCGTTTCCAGACGATGTCCGTTCCAGTGTCATTCCCGCCTGTCCGTCTGTCGGTGTAAAAGAAACCGCCGTATCCGCAGCCCTTCCAAGTTCCAGATAGGTGTGACCATACTCCGCAATTCCGGATTTTCCATTTCTTCCATTCAGGGTTTCAAATGTAAGTGCACCCGTAATGGTATCTGTAACATTCAGCTTCTGTTCTTTTCCTAAGATCAGTCGGTTTCCTACTGAATCCGCACTCACAATCGAATGTACCTGTGGAGTTTCCATCTGGGAAAGATCAATCGCACTTGCCCCTTCCAGCCTGACCGTACAGCTGTCCAACGCTGCCGGTGCAAATGTTCCACCTCCCTTTACTGTGAGGTTTCCTACTTTGCCTATACCTGGAATTCCGGTATAGGACTGGTCGGTATCTATGGTCAGAAATGTCTTCCCTGCGTGATTTTCAGATACTCCGTACACCTGTTTCGTATCGGAACCGGTAAGTGAAATTTCCACATCGCCGGAAACCGTATATTGTCCATCCGCTGCCGGTGGATCCGGCTCCTGCGTGGAAAACCAGTCATCCTGATTTACATATGGTTCAATGGCACCGGATGCATAGATTTCCCCATTTTGCGTACCGGAAACGTGCGCAAGCACGATCTGTGTCTTACCGTCATATGTTCCGTTCATGGAACCGGCATAAATATTCCCCAGATTGGTACCACCACCCGTAATCAGAATCTGTGCCTCTGATCCCGGATGATTCCCCATATTCTTTCCATTCTCATAAAGGGATCCGCCAAAGATATCTACATAGCGGAATCCGCTGTCGCACGTAACATTCTCAAGAACAAGTTTATGCCCATTTGCAAAAATTGCATCGTGCAGACGATTGGAAAACCGCAGCGTAATGTTTTTAAATGTCACATCCGTATTCAGGATAAATCCCCCCTTACGGTTGGAAAAAGTATTTCCATTTCCGTTGACGGTCACGCTTTTATCAAAAATAAACGGTTCCGCAGCCTCGGCATTTAAAAAAGCACCACTTCCCAAAATTAAGATTTCATCCCCATTGCCGGCAGCCGCATAGGCATCCTCAAATAAATTGTAGGGATTTCCATAGCTTCCATCTCCGGAATGGGTAGAATTTCCATCTTTAAATTCCGTATAGATCGTTCTTGCCGCTGTCTGCACAGCCTCCTGCGCCTTTACCGGCACGACAGGCTGCACGGTAATACACATGGTGAGCACGATAAAAAATGCCCATAGACGTTTTGCTGCATTGTCTGGTTTCATCTGATTGTTCTTTTTCATCCATTTCTCCTGATAATAAGAACAGGGGGATGAGTCAAAAACTCATTCCCCTGTCACTTCATTGATAGTCTCTACCATCATCCTAACATGGTTTCCAATCATCGTCAACAAATTTATGACCTGTTTTTATACCTATATCATCTGCTGATTTTATATTTTATTATTTCTATCTGTTCTATCTGTGTGATATCAATCTTCTGATTGAAAATATAACGAGCCCCACAATATTTCATTTCACTTGCAGATGCATAGCCATCTCCAAGCTCTTCAAGATCTGTACCATCCATGAAAGAATGTTTCTTTTTTTCAGTTCCTTTTCTGTCATCGGTAAGAGGTAACTCTCCTATGGAATATTGCTTTCCGTCTTTTGTTGTTGCAACTACATGATAAAAACACCCTTTTTCTCTCCAGTCATTGACGGGACAAATACTAACCGTATAAGGTGTAATTTCAACAGGGATTGTTTTTTTTGTTTTCTTAACATCCGCTTTTAACATCTTCTCCTTCATTGGAACAACTTTTCCCTTAACCAAAACATTTTTTAATGGCGTATTTGAATTATCCGGTGATTGAAATCCCTTATATACTTTCGGATTTTTCCACGCAGTATCATCGGAATAAAAGCCGCATACATTGATCTGAATACCATCACCTGTATCTATTACATCCACCTTACTGGTAGTATCTAACCCACCTAACCAATAATTTGTTCCTTCCAAAGATTTTGCGTTCGGAAGGAACACCTTTGCACGCATAACCTTCGTATTTGAAGCAACCTGAATTGATGATATGATTATCTTTTGTTCTTTTCTGCCATCATCTTCTCTACTGTTTGATTTTGCATCAAAATTTTTTCCACACGCACACAGACAATATAGCATTGTAAAAATTAATAAGTACAGACTGATTCTCTTCATTCATAATCCTCCAATTTCTTTTTCTTTAAAACACTAAGGATTAATATGCTTCCTATCACTATAATTCCAATGCCAGCCACATATTTCATCGAACTTCTGCTCTGTACTCCAGCTCCTGTACTTACCTCAGAATCTTCAATATAAGTATCTGAAATCTCCGCTACAGAATCAAATGAATAGACACCGCTTTCCACATTTTGAGTTTCCGGAATTTTCTCCATAACCGGATACTGATACCCCAACGAAATCCAGATACGTGCTGTTTCATCATCCATCCCAAGTGCAACCGGCTGTCTCATTCCCGGTTGACTTCCCACCAGTACTACTCTCGTACAGTCCGATAATGCCTCTCGTTTTTCCAGAAGTATATCATAGTAAGGTTCCACTGTATGTTCTGCTGTCTCTGTAATCATCCATTTTCCGGCATGATTTTTTACTTCTTCCTGTTCTGCTTTTGTCAATACAGACTTTGCTTCTTCACGCAATGGAAGTCCTTTGGCTACGGTAAACATTCCATATGTCTTTTCCATTTTAAAAGGAATGACCCATACATAATTTGCACTTTCCAGAGCACTTGTGAGTTTTTTCGTATCTGCCGTCTGCAATTTTATAAGATTACAATCCACATATACTTTTAATGCCTTGTCATAATCGATGGTTGCATCCGGCTCTTCTTTTTTCATTTCATCCTGTAAATTACTGATTTCTGTCCAATCACTGCTCGTTATTAACTGATCCTGATCGGAAACCGGTATTTCAGCGGCATACACAGCAGAACCTGCTATCGTAAAAATTGCAATCATCATAAGCATTATTTTTAAAATATTTTTCATAGCCATTCCCCCTCTCTTGTGTATACTATACCTCATTTTTCCCATTATTCTTTCTGCATGTTAAAATTGGTTTGATTTTCGTCAAAATCTGCATTAAAAATCCCATAGCATACACCATGGGATTTTTTCAAAGATATAACACAATCTGAACCTCAAATATATTTTCATCGATATTTATAGATTTCCATCCCCCGTATTTGTCTACAACATCCGAAATATTCTGCATACCGATTCCATGCAATGCCTGTTGTTTCTTCCTTGTCAGTAAACGTTCTCCCTGTTTATTGACTTTTCCATCAAACGTATTTTTCACCTGTATACACAGAATTCCCCTGTCATATTGTATCCGAATCTCCAAAAAACGATCTTTTATCTGCTCCATTGCCTCAATTGCATTGTCCAACAGATTTCCAAACAAAACATTCCAGTCATATCCATCCACTGGCAACTGGCACGGAATCACAATCTGCGACTGAATCTGACAGGACATTGCCTCCGCTTTTGCCAGTTTATGATTCAAAATCATATCCAATTCCAGATTCCCCGTATTCACATACTTATGCTCCGTCTGCAAATGCTCACTCATTTTATTTACATATTCCTGTGCCTTATCATACCTTCCTTCATTAAAATATGTCTGCAGAAGATACATATGGTTTTTCATGTCATGCCGCAAAGAATCCAGCTTTTTCTGATTCTGCTGCATGATATGCATCTGCTCCTGATAGGCCATCATATGTTCCTTTAAAAGCCGTTGCTGCATTTTATCCTGATAAGCTTCTCCCAAACGGTCATACAAATAGAACATTCCAAGATCTACAACGATCATAATAGCCAGTGATAATACTGTTTTTGGCGAATTTTCGCCGGATACACTCTCAAGAGCATATATCCAGACAATATTTCCGGCTAATACAAGAATCATAAAGTAATAGTTCTGTGTTTCCATAACCCTTCGCCGACATATCACCTGTCTTATTCCCATTGCTATGAGCAGATTGACCATTGCCCCTGTGATGGTTCCCATTGCCCGCCCTTCGGAAAACAAAGAAAAATCTCCCAGATAATAATACATGATAAATTCTATGGTAAGCCCCAGCAATACTGTAAAACAACCTGCCATTATTTTCTGTAGTATACTTCCTTCATACAATATACCTTCTGCCGCCCAGAGAAGCAGTACCATACTCACCGTAGTCCCCATGGCATTTCGAAAACCAAATGCAACAACTGTATTAATAAGCCATACGAGCACATAAACAATATTTGCCATCCGTGGCAGTTTTCTTTTCTTTTCCAGAAAAACATCCGTCACTTTAAAACTTACATACACACTTAATATGTTACATACCGCTTCAAATATTCTTTCTATGTTATTCACCCGCCACACCTCATCTTTTCCATAATTGCATGATCAAGGTTATTTTTCATAGACCGACTGACCGGAATGTCATCCCCATTGATCATGTGTACGCTGTCTTTCTGAAAAGATTCTGCATACCGCAGATTAATGACATAAGATTTATGTACCACGCAGAATAAATGCGGATTCAACGCAGGAATAACCTCCGAAAGTTTTCCATAAACACATAATGTATCATTTGCTGTTACCACTTGAATTTTTCTGGCAAGGCTCTGCAAATAAAAAACAGAATGTTCTTCTATCCGTATCGCATTTCTTCCTTTCCCAATTTCTATAATATGTGGCTGAAACTGATACAGCCTTTCATATTCATCTAATATATAATCTACTCGTTCCTGTTGTATGGGTTTCACGAGGAAATTCATTGGACGCAGATCAAAAAGCTGCATGGCATACATTTCTTTTGCCGATACAAAAACAATCTGCATGGATTCATATTGGATCTGAGATCGAATCCAGTTTCCAACGATAATCCCCGAGCTGTCCCCTAATTCAATATCCAAAAATAACAAATCATACCTTTCGCTTTGCTGCAGTTTTTGAATAAATTCTGCTCCACTTGTATAACCGTCAACATCCACTTTTATTCTTTTCATTTCTGCAAACCGAAAAATACTTTGTTCCAATTTATAAATAAATTGTATATCATCATCACATATTGCTACTTTTATCATTGTATATCCTGTAATTTATTTTCCTCTCTATTTCAGGATTTCCTGCAGCCGCGCATCTGTATGCAGGAGTTCCTTCGCACGATCCCTATATTGCTGCTCATGCAGATACGTATAGCGGAACGGTTTGATCGACGGTGCCAGATCAACTGCTTTCTCAAAATCCTCCCTCCGAAGATCCAGTGTTTTTACATAATCCCAGAACCCCGTCTGCGTAAAAATCGTGTCTACCCTCCGGTAACGATGATCCTGCACAACACTCATCAGATAGGTTGCAATGCCAACCTGAATCCCATGAAGCTGCGGATGCTCAAGCATCTTGTCCAGCGCATGGGAAATCAGATGTTCGCTGCCGCTCGTTGGCGCACTGCTGCCCGCAATCTCATTTGCAATTCCGCTCATTGCAAGAGAATCCAGAAGTTCCTTTAAAAACAGATCATCCTGTATCGAAGTAAACGGTGTGCGCACAAAACTGTTGACTGCTTTCTTTGCAATCATGACAGCAAAATCGTTGACTTTTCCGTACCCATGTTCTTCCTCAAAAATCCAGTCATACAGTGCCGTAATTTTTGATACCATATCGCCGATTCCGGAATATAAAAATTTCTCCGGTGCACTGCGGATAATCTTTGTATCCACCACAATCCCATATGCAAGTTTTGCCGGAACGGACTTGCGCCGTCCTTCCACCAGAAGGGAAGCACTGGCACTTGAAAAGCCATCGCTCGATGCCGATGTCGGGATGCTGATAAACGGCAGATTTCGCAGAAATCCACAATATTTCGCACCATCAATCACTTTTCCGCCACCGATGCCGATGACTGCCTGCGTCTTCGCCGGCATGGAAAATGCAAGACTGGTCAGATCTTCCAACCGCACGGTATCAAGTTCCTGATATTCTAAAATATCAATGTCCTCCTGCTGCAATGCTTCCATAACGGTAGAACCAAACATTTCTACAAGACCGTTTCCAAATAATACAACTACTTTCTGTAACTGTAACTCTTTTAAGTAAATCCCCAGATTGTCCAATGCACCCGCACCGATCTTTAAAAGTGCCGGAATGGAAATGTGTTTTCCTGCCATAATAAATGTTCTCCTTCTCATTCTCTTTTCTTTCGATTTTAGTATAAACAAAGGCTCCTGAAATTACAACATTTTCATTTGTCTTTTAAATCGTTCTGCTTTCTAAATAAAGGTTTTCTTGTTGCCAAAAAAGATACCGTTATAGTGAATTTTTTATTGGCATACTCCGCTAAAACTTTACCATTCATTTTTTCAACAAATGCTTTAACCATAGACAGACCAATACCACTGCTACCATCATGCCTGGATACATCTTTTCTGTAAAACAAATCAAATATTCGTTCTAAGTCATTATTTGAAAAAGGTGCCGCATAATTTGAAATACTTGCATTCAGGTAACCATTTTCCCCCGGATATATTTTTATATCAATTGTTTTTCCAGTATTGTATTTTGCGGCATTTATGAAAAGATTTTCCATAACTCTGCTTAACATTTCTTCATCAGCAATAATGGTACAATTCTTACATTTTATATCTAAATTCACATCGACATCATGCTTATTTATAAAATTGTATAAGTCTCCTAATATTTTCGGAACAAACAATCTTAAATCCACGAAATGATTTTGGACGCTGGTACGGTTTCCAATTCGGAAATAGTCATACAAACGGTTGACAGATGTATTAAGCTGAACGGTTCTGTTTTTTATAGCATCCAAATATTCTTTGTTTTCTGTACCATCCTTTTCCATTAATTCCAAATAACCTAAAACCACGGTAATAGGTGTTCGGAAGTCATGAGCCAGTCCACTGACCATTTGTAACATTTGATGATACTGACGATCCATTTGTACTTTCAATTTCAAATCTGTTTTCATCTTCTGATTAACCAGTCCGGCTAATTTTTCCAGATCATGATCAGAATTATTTATTCTGATGTAGTGATTATGATTTTCATCAGAAACCGTTTTTATATTTTCTAATTGATTAATAATATTACGTATTTCTTGTTTTATAGATATTGTATGCCATACTAGGATTATTACTATTACCATCATTATTATACCAATAACTATCAAAACAGTATTTCCACTCATTTAAATTAATCCCCTTATAACCATATGTCACATACTTAAATCTATAATATTGTCACATTGGCTGATTAAATTATTATCATGAGAAACAATAACTATAATATGGTCTTTTTTTATTTTTTTCAAGTATTCAAGAAAAAAGACACGACTTTCTTTATCCAAAGCAGATGTTGGTTCATCAAATAGCATTACATCTGGACATTGAATAAGTTGACGAATAATTGCTATTTTTTGTTTTTCTCCCCCTGACAGATTAGAATTAGAATCATTTATTGTTACATCTTTACCAGATTTTATATCTGATACATACTTACCTAATCCAAAGCCATCCATTAGAACTTCAAATTTAGTAATATTAGTGTTTATGTCATTATCTAAAAAAATATTATATTTTAATGAGTCCGACATCAATATTGGCTCTTGCTCTGTTATCCCAATCAGATTTTTTCGGGCATTTTTCATAGAAATACTGTTTTGTTTTAATCCATTGAGGGATATATATCCCTCTACAGGATATATTCCTAATATTATTTTAAGTAGTGTACTTTTCCCTATTCCATTTTCTCCAATAATTCCATATATATTTCCCCCCTTTAAATAGCAATTTAATTTTTTAAATACTACTTTGTCAGGATAAGAAAATGAAATATCATTACAATTAATTTCTGAAATGTTTTCCAATATATGACTTCCATCGTTTTCCTCATCTATATTTTCTAACTCTTGCATTCTTTCTAAAGAAACATTCATATCTAATTTTTCATTTACAAAAGTTATTATTTCTTTTCCGGAATCTATTAACATAGAAAAATATGTATAAACAAGATAAAGAGTTCCAATTGTCATGAAATCATTCATTACTTCATAACCGCATACTGCCAAAACAATACATTGACCCATTAAAAGCATAATATTTTCTAATTTTTCAAATAACATAGTTATTTTTACTTTTTTATATGATGCTGAAAATAGTTGTTTAAATGCCTCATCCAATTTATTTACAAACAATTTATTTACACTGTGACATTTAATAAAGGCAGCTTTGTCAAGTTGCTCTTGTAACACGGAAAAAAAAGTTGAACTCTCTTCTTTTAATTCGTAAGAATACTCAAATATTTTTCCCTTGAATATTATATATCCGACACATTCTATTGCTAATAATATACTAACTATAATAAATACACATATATTTATTTTAAAAATTAAGGCAATACTTACCAACATCGTTATTATATTAATTACAAAACCCGTTATTGTTGAAAGACAAAAAATAACTATTTCATTTGCGTCATTATTTATACGCTGATTAAGATAAGAAATATTATTATTTTCAATCCATAGCAAAGAAACATGTTTCAAATGTTCAATTGTATCTTTATTATAAGAATATCCTGATTTTGCTTGTATAATAATGTAGAGCATATTGACGACATATGATAATACCTCTTTTATAATATAAAGTAAAAGGAGTATTAAAATACCTATAATTACATCATAAAAATGCTGATAACTTTTTAACTTATCAATAAATAATCCTATAGCATATGGTATAAAAATTGAAATAATGCAAATAATTATATTTACTAATATATAATAAGTATATTTCTTTTTTTGATGTAAAATGTATTTTTTTATTATGTCATTTATTTTCATATTGTCTCCTTTTGTTCCTTCATTAAATTAACAACCTCTGATAAGTTCCATTTCATAGGATGACATTTTTTTTCATTTTTGTAGTATGCACATCCTCCAAAACAAATCGGGAAAATTTTACATTTGCCACATTCGGTATCTCTTACTGGATTATAATTTAACCATTTAGACAAGTTTTCATTTATAACAAGTTCTTGTTTTACATTACCAATAGAACGTCTTTTGTGACCAATATCATTCCAACATTTATATAAATCGCCAAGAGGATCAATTACAAAAGAATTCCAGGCTATTGCACCACAAACACCATAGTTATTTTCTCCCAATCCATTATACTTATATCCTCGTTGTAATCCATAATGATAAAATTGTATTTCTTCTTTCGCGTAATCTGCTGATTTCATACATATTTCAGAATTACAAGATTCATTTGCGGCATCGACAGGAGCAATATAAAATTGTATTTTTCCTTTCAAGTCATATTTATCAAACCAATCAAATATTTCGTTTGCTGATTTTATATTAGTTTTATCGACATTGATTCTAACAATAATACGAATAATATCAGCACAATTCTTTATATTCTGTAATATAGTTTCAAACGTAGCTTCATTATTGTGTAGTATTCTTCTTGAGTCGTGTGCCCTCTTTGAACCATCTAATGTAACTTGAACAGTTTCAACGCCTAATTTCTTAAGAGTTTGTGCAACATTTGCATTCAATAAATATCCATTCGTTACCATATCTGCGTTATAAGAACATTCATCGTTAATTTTATTTTTTAACATTTTCGTAATTTTTTCTATAATATTTAATGCGAGTAGCGGCTCTCCACCATACCATGAAATAGATAACTCTTTAATTTGAGAGAGAGTCTCCTCAAAAAAATTCCCAATGTCATTTATAAGACTTTCTGACATTGAAGAATAAGATACACCTTTTTCATAACAATAAGGGCATTTAAAATTACAAGCCAGTGTAGGAGCAATGGATAAAGATAAGCTACTATCAGAAAATCTACATATTTTATTCAATGCTAATAATGCTTCTTTTTCATTCATATCATCATTTATTAAAAGCCCCGCTTGAAACATTTGTGCCAACATTTCCTGATCTAAAATTTCTTTTCCATTGTCAAGAAGCTTATACTCTTTTGTGTGTTTCTGATCCAATGCAACAACAGCCAAAGTATGCGTATTGCATAATATAGATGTTCCATCTTCTTTTTCAGTTAATATGTTATACATAGATAATTTCATATTCATCCTCCTTTGAAAAAGAGAGCTTTTACATCGATAAAACTCAATGTAAAAGCCCTCTACATCCTGTTCTTGTTTCAAATCCCACATGTATTATTAAAATCTAACAACACATTTGACATATATTTTGCATTTTTTCTTAGCAGCATATGCCGTTACTGGAGTCTCATTTGCAATCCATTCCATAGTAACCTCTCCTCCTTTCGCCAAATTTTATCAATGAAATCATTGATAAATATTTATATCATCGTGTATTTTCTTCTGTACACGCTGATATCATTAAAATTCCCGTTTCCTCAGATACACGGATAATATTCCCCACACAATCAGTAAGGTAATCAAAAAGTCAATAGTTGTCTGAATAATTAATCTGCCGTTGATTCCCAGTCCATAATTATTGATTTTATACATATAGGTTCCCGGGTTTGCAATTAACATAAAACCAACCGCTTTCCCGTATTTCCAGATATCCGTAACACATCCAAGATAAAAGATATAATCAGCAAGTATCCAGCTTACAGATATCCCAATCACAAGTGAAATTTTTTGAAATATTGTAATTAGCAATACACCTACGCTGGCAAAAGCCATAAAACACAGCACATTCAATAAAGATGCAGCTACAATGACCCCTGCGTTCCTGACAGAAGAACGAAAACCAAGCCATAATGTTAGAAATATCCAGACAATCGTATTCGCTATTGTATAACAAATGCCAAATACGAAAGAACATGCAATATACTTATTCCATAAGGCATGCAACGGTTTTATTCCATAAAAAATCTGTTGTCTCAACGTTAATCCGGAAAATTCATTTCCAAAGGAAATCACAAAGTATGTCACAAACAATATCACTATCAATGATGAGGGAAACATCACCGTTCTGAACATTTCATAAAACTTTATATTTCCCCAGTCATTCATACCCAGCCAGTATCCAAATGTGTTTGTATTTGTTATCCGTCCACTATTTTTTCCATCATCAATATCTGTCGCTAAAATAGCCAGATGTGAATTTATTCCCTTCAAATCTCCTTCACACTGTATAACGGTACTTACACAATAATAAATGCTTGTAAAATAAGCGGCTATCATAATAAGAAGCACCAGTTTCGATAATCTTGAAAAACGTATTTTTTTTAGTTCTGTTTTCATCATTTTTCCTGTCATTTTCATACCTCTGTCAAACTTCCTGTTTTCTTAACTTTAACATTATGCCTGTCCAAAGCAACAATAACATAAATGTAACATATACAGAGTTATTTAAAATCACTTCTTTTGTAACCAGTCCGGAACAAATTTTATATAAATATGTTCCGGGGCTTAATGCTGCAATCACACCTATTATCTTCCCATATCCCCAGAAATCTTTATGCACCATAGGATAAATCATAAAACTGCTGAAAAACCAAAGGATATTAACAACAATTCCAACGCTGGAATTTTTCGTATGTCCCACCAGCAAAACAGCCATGGATTCAAATACTGCAAAATTGAGTATATTTAACAAAATAGCTGTCAATAGCATAATAATTTCTTTTCCAGATGGGATATATCCCGCATAAATACTAAAAATTACATATAACCCTGCGATGTTTGCCAAATACAGCAGCCCATAAAAAATAAAGTTTACAACAAATTTAGAAATGAATACCCTGAATTTACCCACTCCACAAAATATTGCCTGTCGAAACATAAGCAAGGAGTACTCTTTTGCATAGAGTGATGATATCGTGATCAGAAATATTAACATAAAAATAAATGTGGGAAACATAGCAGAACGGTATATTTCAAATCCTTCCGGCTTGCTCCAGTCATTTAGTCCCAATATATAACCTATCGAATTTTCCGGGGACAGATATGTATCCGCAGACATAATACCAGGTTCCTTCTGTCCGGCTTCATAATATGCCTGCATAATACAAAAGAAACTACTATTGGATTTTGCCATACTCATGAGCAGCATGCAGAACAGGCTAACAGACAAACATATAAGCAGCATATGGACGATGGTTTTTCCATACCAGATTTTTTTCCATTCCGTTTTCATCAAATTCATAATTTTCCCTCTAATTATCCGCTGATACTAAAAGATTCATATAATAATTTTCCAGTGTTTCCTGTTTCATTGCCAACTCATACAAATCAAAACCATTTTCCACAATACAGCGGGAAATAATTTCCGGATTCTCCATCATCTCAAATAGTTGTATTTTTCCACTATCCGTCACGTTTATTTCGGAAATTTTCAATCTGCTTTCAAGCAATGCACAAACCTGTGGAATATTATTTACCCTGATGTCCATGTGCTGGCGGCATCTTTCATCTAACTCCCTTTTTGTAATGTTTTCGAGGATATGTCCTTTATGGATAAAACAATACATGGTTGCCATGTGTCCTAATTCCTCTAAAATATGACTTGAAATTAATATTGTGGTGTGATACTCCTTATTTCGTTTTAATAAAAATTCCCGGATAAAATGTATTTTTTCCGGATCCAAACCATTCATTGGTTCATCTAAAATTAAAAATTCCGGTTCCCCAAGCATAGCAATCGCAATTCCCAGACGTTGTTTCATTCCCAATGAATATTTGCCTGCTTTCCGGTTTGCAGCATCCTGTAAATCTACAGCCTTTAGTACCTCATCAATACACTCTCTTCCCGGAATTCCACGCATTACCCGTTGTATTTCAAGATTTTCCCATGCCGTCATATCTTTATAAATAGTGGGATGTTCAATCAGGCATCCCATATTTCGTCTTTCTTCCTGATTTCCCTGTGTAACATCTTTACCATTTATGTAAATACTGCCTGAAGATACATAACTTGTTCCGGCAATCAATTTCATAATAGTACTCTTTCCTGCACCATTCTCACCGATCAAACCACATATAGCCCCTTGTGGAATAGAGAAATTGACATTTTGGAGTATCTCGTTTTTTTTATAAGATTTATATACCTGTTGCATTTCCAATGCATTTTTCACCATTATCAAGTACCTCTCTTGTCTGTTTATAAAAAGTATATATCTATAACATTAAGAAATTCTAATGATAAATCTAAAGATTTTGTAAAGATGCTAATGGTTTCTTAATAATATGTATTATGGTATGTCTGACCGGATCCCTTGAAATTTAAATAAAAAAGCCCTATACTCTTATCTGTGATCAGACCTCACGGAATGAAAAGCAGGATCATAGGTATCAGGAGGATTGCACAATGGAAAAAATACTAATTGTAGAAGATGATGGTGAAATTGCATTCTTATTACAACAATTTTTATTGCGTAAAAATTATGAATCCGACATTGCTAATAACGGTTTGGATGCTATGAGCTATTATGAAAAGGCTAACAATTCTAATTTACCATATCAGGCAATATTGCTGGATCTGATGCTGCCTGATTTGTCAGGCGAAAAAATATTGCAGCAGATTCGTAAAAACAGCGATATCCCCATTTTGATTATTTCCGCAAAAGGAGAAGTGAACTCGAAAATTTCCTTACTTCAAAATGGAGCGGATGATTATATTACAAAACCCTTTGTATTTGAAGAAGTTTTAGCAAGATTGGAAACTGTGCTGAGACGTTCCAAAAAATCTTTTGACCAGCATCTGGTTTATACATATAAGGATATTGTATTGGATGATAGTGCAAAGACCGTCACGGTAGCGGATAACAAAATTACCCTTACCCCTAAAGAATATGAATTATTACGTTTATTGATAGAACATCCTGATCAGGTATATACAAAAGACCTAATTTTAGAGAAGATCTGGGAAGATAGTTATGTTGACGAAAGTGCTGTCATTGTCCATATGAGCAATTTACGTAAAAAATTAGATGCCACTGGAAATCATTCCCCATATATTGCCACGATATGGGGAATTGGATATAAACTTAATATAAAGTAGGATGACCTATTTCTATTCTGCATCCTCAGTTCATTCTGGTTAAATCAGAAACGCACACGCTTCTCTTTACAATTATGGGTAAGAAAAAAGACGATTTCCTGCGAAACCGTCTTTTTCTTATTAAAATTTTGACGAAACTCCTGTAAATTTACTTTGTCACTTTGATCGTCATCTTTACAGTCTTTGTCTTTCCGTTCTTTAAAGTGACTTTTACTTTCACAACTGCTTTGCCAGCTTTCTTTGCGACAATTGTACCATTTTTATTCACTGTTACAACCGGCTTTTTGGAAGATGTATAAGTGATCTTCTTTACATTTTCCATGTTCAGGTTCTTATCAAAAGTAACTTTTGCCTTCTTTCCGTTTGCAACCGTTTTCTTGGTATCCTTTAATGCAACACTCTTTAAGATTTTACTGCTCAGGGCTTTTGCATCCTTCTCATTCAGCAGTACATAATCACCGGCATCTTTGGTATCCGCTGTCACAGTTCCGTCTTTGGAAACCTTATAAGTTCTGCTGCTGATCAGGACTTTTTCTCCTGTCTTTTTATCAACTTTTACAAGTGTCAGCTTTTTGCCTGCCTGCAGATCCTTCGCATTGACAGATACGCTGTTCATCACTTTGCCGGAAGCGTTCTTTGTTGTCTGGGTAATCGTGATGTCGCTGGTTCCTGCCTCTTTGACTAATTTTGCGACCACATCTGATGAAATTGTAGTCTTCTTTGTCTCGGAAGCGTTCTTTACTGTTTTTTCCAGCTGTGCCCGGGCATCTGTCACTTCTCCCTTATCATTCTTTTCAACGGTAAGTGTCGCATTTGTATCTTTTGCAATATTCTCAAATGTTTTGTCCGTTTTCCGGGTTTCCGATGGTTTTGTATCCGGTGTTGTTGTGCTGCCGGAATTTCCACCAGAGGTGCTGCTGCCGGAGGAAGAATTTCCGCCATTATTTCCACTCTGGCTGGTCTGTTTTACTGCAATCAGGCCATCGGCATCTGCTTTTGCAGCTTCCGCGTCACTGATCGTTGTTCCTTTGAATGCATCAAAGTAAAGTACCGATTCCACATCTACCGCGGAACCTGCCGGGTTGGAATTACACCAGAGTCCGAATGCCTGCACATCTTTTAAAGCATCCCCACTAAGTTTTCCACCCGTCTTCCCTTTAAAAGCTGAGAATGGAACGGTTACTTCATAGGCATCTTCTGTCTTCGCAAGATTGGTCAGATATACTTCATACTCTTCTCCCCCTGCCTTGATCTGTACAACAACCTTCTGCCCTTTTCCATCAAGTTTTGTCCAGAATTTCAATGCATTATAGGCTGAAAAATCTGTATTGCCCAGAGTTGCATTTACCAGACCCGTCCAGACTTCCGAACCGGTTGTTTTTAATTTGTAATTAAATGCAGCACCATATGTACCGTCTGCCTTATGCTCCTGATCCAGCGTAAAGGACGAACTGCATCCAGCGGCAGAATTTCCACCATAAGCTGCATCCAGAAGTCCATTACTCCCGACATAGTAGTCAAAATTTTCCAGCACACCTGCCGGAGCTTTGTCCTTTTCTTTTCCGATACTCAGATTTGTGATCGTGGACAGTTCTTTTCCATCTGCAACAAGTGTAATGGATGCTACATCTGTTTTTCCGATCTGATCCATTTCCTTTTGTGTCAGCTGCGCCGTATAGCATCCATCGGAGCCTTTTGCAGCCGGCAATGTCAACTGTTTGCCTTTTGTCGTATCCTTTACAACAAACGATACCTCATCGGCATTGGAAACACTTGCCTTTAACACAGTTGGCTTTAAAATCGTATCCATATCAAACGGTGCTACCATGTATCCGCTGACATCTTTGTAATTATCCGTCTTTACTCCTGCGTACTTATCGATATTTCCATAGAAATTAGTACCGTTTCCAAATACTGAATCGTCATTGTTGTAGTAAGAAATGAAATCATTGATCATTTCCTGTCCCATGGTATCACTGTATTTATACGGCACATAGAAATTGGTATCGCTGAAATTTGCCCATACCATATAATATGGCATGTCGTTTTTCTTTGCGATATCATTCACTTTCTGATACCAGTTCACACCCGACTTTGCCTCACTGACCGGATTATTTTTTACAAGAAGCCCTTCGTTATCACTTCCATCCTTTTTCATCACACGTACACCGGTCTCCGAAATCGCAGCCAGCTTGTTATGCTGTTTTGCAAGTGATGATACAACCTGACAGGTCTGATCCAGATGATCAAAGAATGAAGTATCACTCTCTGCTGGATAAGTATTAAAGTCGTTGTAATAATCAAATGCCAGAATGTCTACACAGGCATCTCCCGGATACCGCGACATATACTCTGCCTCGGTCTCCAGCGGTCCGTTTGGCGAATACACATAAAGCATATTGTGCACGCCTTTGGATTCCAGATAATCTCTGGTATATGCATACAGACTCCTGTAACTTTCTGCGGTGTTTGCACTGCCCCACCAGAACCAGCCGCCGGTGTCCTCATGGAATGGTCGGAAAATCACCGGGATATTCTCCTTTTCCAATGCATTGGCATAGAATGCAATCGTATCAAGATATGCCTTAAATACCTCATTCTTCTCTCCACCAGGCAAAATCTTCTTTAACGAATCACCGGATAAATCTTTTGCTTCATTAAAATCACAGTTATAGAAATCGTAGGTTCCATCTGCATTCTTTTTAATCTTTGCGTTGGTGAAATTCGGCATATGGGTGGATAAGGTAACGATTGCACCGTTTTGGGCCGCCTTTTTGCTGTAGTCAATGGAATTCTGCAGTGCAGATGCCGCATCCGTACCACCAGCCTCGCTTCCAAACAATGCCAGGGAGTCAATGCCGAAAATACCGCTGACGGAACCGGTCACATCTTTTACATCTCCCAGATCGTTGTTTCCTACGGAATGGCTCACATCATTCTGATGTCCGAACAGTACCTGATCACTTTCGGTCAGTCCCTGCAGATATGCATACAATGCCTTTGCGCTATTGCTGGCATCCGGATCTGTCATGGTCAGGGTTTTATCTGTTGCTTCTGGTTTTGCCTGTGTTCCGTCTGTATTCGGTGTTGCGGTAATTGCCACAAAATCACCACCGGCATCCTTCTGGGAAAGTATCAGATTATCCAGATAAACATCCCCAGCAAAGGAACTGTTGGCTCCGATAAGTCCGATTGTCAGATCAGCCATTGGTGTGGCAGATGGAGAAAATCCTAAAGTAACTGTAACTTTCTTATATCCGTTTCCTGCATCTGCTGCCTCGGACGAATCTATGCTGGTATCTTTATCGATTCCGCTGTTGGAGAAAAATTTTATCTTGGAAATATTACTGTTTTCCGGATAAATCAAATCCACACTCACCTGATTATAATTGCTGATATCAGCCGGTGTCTTGGGTGTGAATTTCACTTTTGCCTCACTCCATGATTCGCCGGAGTTGGCTGTATAATTCAGGCTTACTTTTAATCTTCCGTCTCCGCCATTTGCATCATAGGAAAGTTCCGGAGCAGCATTTTCTTCTCCACCGTGGAAATACTGATATCCGGTTTCGCCTGCCCACAGATTTACCTGGGATTCATCATTTAAATCAGAAAGAACGGTTGGCTCCTGTTTGGTCAGTTCCTGTTTATCTCTTGATAAATTTGTGAGAACTACATTTGAAAATGTCACAGTTCCCTTAAATCCGGTTCCCACAAGAACGAATTCAACATCCATCAATGTATCCGGTGTTATTCCTGAAAACTTTACTTTCAGATCAGCTGAATAATTCTCCCCAACTTTCATAAAAGAATCCTTCTGCAGCCACTGGCAATCCGTACTGTTGTTCCATCCCCATTTTGATCCCAGTTTTGTTACACCCTGGATATTCAGATGCGCTTTATCTGCATCCAGCGACTGATAGGATGTTTCATCCAGTGTTACCTTTGCAGTTAATTCATACTCTTCATTCACATTTCCCGACGAGCCATTGATGGATTCATCATATACAAAAGTAATTTTTCCTTCACCATTCCAGTCATCTTCTTTCAATTCTGAAAAATCAATGGTTTTTGTTGTTTTTGCGCCCTCATTTTTGTACAGTTCTGTACGTGTTACTGTTGGTGCTGACGCTTCATTTGTTTCCGCCGCATACACCACCTCATTTTGTAAAAATGTGCATGCCTCCGGTGTCAGTGACCCCATCATTGCCGCTGCCAGCGTGATGGCAACAATCTGTTTTCCTACCCTTCTCATGTTTTTGCTCTACCTTTCCTTTCTTCTCCATTTCTTGTAAAAACCTTCCAGTGCCCTCCATCTATCCGGTTTCACTTAATAAAAAAGCAATTGCACGCTGCTTCCCATATTTCAGGGAGAGGGTACTGCATACTTGGGGAGTGCAGTAAAAATATGGGAACCAGTGTGCAATTGCTTTATTTATTTGATAAATTCAGTATATCATAAAGTAATTTTAAGTCAATATTTAGTTAATAGAAAATTAAACATTTGTAAAGTATTACTTAATTTAAAGTTTTTTAGTCTTTTTTTAGTCTTTTAATTAGACATTTTCACAAGAGGCGAAAGTACCAGTTCCTTATTAATTGAAAAAAGCACCTGTAAAACAGATTATGTTCTGCTCTACAGGTGCTAATATCGTGCAAGTTCTTTTAAGCTGTCTTCCAAAGAATAACCCCCTCTTTTTGTACATTCTTATAAAATGGAAGCACTTCCCCCACTTTTTCATATTTTCTTCTTTAATATCAATGATAGAAAAAATCTTATCATAACGTACCATTTTTTCTGCACCTATTCCATATTTTCTTTTTCATAAGATTCCACCAGTCAAAGAACAATTCAAAAATTAAGGGGACGATCAAAACCATCCCCTTAAAAATTTTAAATATAATTAATCAATTTTTCTTAACATTGCCAAGTCAAGGTTACACCAGTCATTTGCTCCTGCTACAGAATAAACCCCGATCTCCAACGTATGATTTGTAACAACAATCTTGTCTATACTAAAAATATTCCAATTAATGTCACTTGTTTCAATCGTGGTATCAAGCTCACTTCCTCCATAATTTTTTGCATAAAGTTGTAAAACATCCTGTTTCCCATTTGTCTTTGCCCAAATTGAGAATTTATATGTTCCATTCGGAATATTTGTATACGTTTTATATACAGAACACGAATACTCTTTATCATCCCAAAATGTTAATTTGTAATCTCCATCATATGCATCACCATATTCTGTTCTTACAGTATTTTCATCTGACGAATCACTTGTCCATACATTCCATCCACTCGGTGAAATAGTTATCCCATTCTGTTCAAAACTGATATTTGTCAATAAATTTTCACACGGTTTATTAAGCACCTTAATAGAATCTAATGCATTTCCCTGAAAATTAAACAACGTCATGTTATCCCATGTATTACTTGGAGTTACGGTATCATTTTTATACGCAACCCCTGCAGATGTAGCATATGTTCCACCTTCTACAGGTATCCATTCTGGTTCCCAATAAAAATATCCAATACCTTTATCATCTGGTACATTTAAAATGATTGATTCCAGATCATTCATAAATTCAAATTGTCCTTCTACTGTTGCAGGATATCCTCCAACTTCTTCATCTCCACTAATGAATACATTTCCTTCACCATCACCATCTTCCGTTGTCCATGCATACGCAGTTTCTACAACACACACTTCTTTATTATAAGTGGTCGCCAAGTAATTCAAATTATACTGAAGCCCCTCCATGGTTCCATGCCACATTGGATAATAAGATAATCCAAATACATCAAAATCCAAGTTTGGTGACTCTTTCAATAATCCACCAAAATACCAGGTATACAACTGATTTTTTCCACCCTGATCCAGATGAAGCATAATTTTGGTACTCGATGCAGCAGAAGCACGTACTCCAGAAATTGCAGATTCTAAAAGACCCGCTAATCCGGAAAAATCCTCATTCGTCCCTATTTTGCCATCTTCATGAAGAATCCCCGATGATATTTCATTTTATCCTTTTACCCCTCCGGCAACCAATCCATTCTGAATAAATCGCTGTAAGCACATAAAGATGATCATGATCGGCAGGGATGAAATCACTGCTGCTGCAGCAAACAAAGTCCAGTGCGCAGCAAACTGATCACTGATAAAGGACTGCAGTCCGAGTGCAAGCGTCATTTTTCCCGGTGTCTGCAAAAAGATTGAGGTAATCACATATTCACTGTATGTTGCAATAAACGAAAACAGGAAGATCACGGCAAGCTGTGGCATTGCAAGCGGGATGATGATCTTATAAAAAACCTGGAATTCATTTGCTCCATCCACCATTGCAGCTTCATCCAATTCCACCGGAAGTCCATCGATATAAGATTTAAGTAACCAGATATTGTAAGCACTTCCACCTGCAAGCACAAGAATGAGTGCAAAGCTGTTGTCCACCAGCCCGAACTTATAAATTAAAATATAGTATCCGGCAACTGCCATGCTGTTTGGAAACACCTGTAATATCAAAAGTGCCATCAGCCCATATTTTCTTCCCACAAACCGCAGTCTTGCAAACGCATACGCTGCAAGTGAAGTAAGCACAAGTTGTATGATTGCTACAATAAAGCAAAACTTCAGGGAATTAAAAACCCAGATTCCAAAATCCGTTTCCCGAAACAGTTCCACATAATGTTCAATGCTGAATTTTTCAGGGAACAATGAGGACAGGAAAAAGCTGTCACCCGCGGAAAAAGAGGACATAACAATCCATATGACCGGAAACAGCACCACGATCATCGTGATCCATATGACCACCCTGCTTCCCCACAGTGTCCGTTGTTCTGAGGCGGATATTTTCTTTTTATTTTTCATTTAATCAACCTCCTTAAATGAGCCGGACAGCCGCATATTAATCAGCGTAAATGTTCCGACAATGATAAAGATCAGCACACTGAACGTTGCAGACAGTTCATACCGGTTCGACCATGTGGTCATCTTATAGGTGGTACTAGCAAGGATATCCGTATAACCCGCAAACTGGTTATCCACTCTCGCCGGTCCACCTTGTGTAATCATGTATATATTTCCAAAATTGTTAAAATTAGCCGCAAACGAAGAAATTACAAGAGGAATGGAAAGTTTCGTCACCATCGGCAATGTAATGCTCTTAAAGCACTGAAATTTTGATGCCCCATCCATTTTAGCCGCCTCATAGTATTCACCAGAAATCGCCTGTAGTCCGCCAAGACAGACATTCATCATATAGGGAAATCCCAGCCACACATTCACGATAATCAGCCCAACCCTTGCCCAGAATGGATTGGTCAGCCACGGTACATTCCAGGCAATACCGATTGTATGCAGTAAATTATTGATTCCACCATACTGCTCATTTAGCAGGCCCTGCCATGCGAGGATTGCAATCGTAGATGGCAATGCCCACGGCACAATCAGTACTGCACGGTAAATTTTTGATTCTTTCATATGCGGATTGTTTAACAAAATGGCAAGAATCAGTCCCATTGCATAGGAACCTGCCGTACTTAACAGCGCAAAACAAATCGTCCACCCAAGTACCGGGAAAAACACATTTTTAATACTTCCGGAAAATACGGTCAGATAATTTTCCAGACCCACAAACGTGTAATCTGTCAGATGATACATGTTGTAATTAGTAAAAGATAAAATCACCGTATAAATAATTGGCAGACATGTCACCAACAGAATCGAGATCAGTGCCGGTGCCAGATAAGTATACCCAAGCGCATTCTTTTTCTTTCTCATGCCATCACTACTTTCCTGAATTCATCAATTCAATCGCTTCTTTCAACTGCGTAACCATATTTTTGGCAGCTTCCTCTGGTGTTTGCTCCCCAGACCACATCGAACGGATATTGTTTGTGTGGATACTCCAGAGCTGTCCCATTTCTGATACGGTCGGCATCGGCTCTCCATCATTGATCTGCTCGACAAATGCCTGTGTGTATGCATTACTCTGGATCTCATCAAGTTTCTGATCTGCCAGTTTTGCCGGTATACGGTCACCCGCCTCATACATGCCAAGTGCACCGTTTTCCATCAGATAGGAAATAAAATCCCATGCTGCATCCTGATTTTTACTGCTGTTGCTCACAAAACTTACCTGTGTACCCACCGGGGTCACAAACGGCTGTCCGTGGAAAGTTGGCATTTTTGCTACAGCAAATTTAGTTCCTGCAGAGGTAAAACCGTCAATATCCCATGGTCCACCAATATAATAAGCACATTTTCCGTTCTGGAAATTACTTCTTGCGATATCGGCTGTCACATCTGCCGTGATCAGTTTATATTTATTGCACAGGTCATTGATAAAGGCATAGGCTTCCACACTGCCCTCATTATCAAGACCGATGTCTGCCGTGTCATATGCCCCATCCTGATATTTAAAAATATAACCTCCGCAGGCTCTCACAAAACCAAGATCGTAGTATATGCTTGTTGCATCAAACTGTACACCTCCGTCTGCGGCTGCCTGATCGACCAGTTCTTCCCATGTTTTTGGAACTTCCGATACAAGATCTGTGTTGTAAAACAGTGCAGTAGTCTCTACGGAAAGTGGTGCTGCATATCGTTTTCCATCTACATAACATGCCTGGATGGCTGCATCGGAAAAATCCTGATCCGCATACAGATCCTGTGGCACTTCTGCAGTAAGATCTGCGTTTACATAATCTGCAAGCTGGTCATTTGGAATCCCCACCACAGCATCCGGTCCGGAAGCACTTTTTACTGCCTGTGCAAACTGCTGGACAGATGGAGACTGGTGAATGACTTCTACCTTTCGTCCGTTCTTTTCTCCCCATTCATCTGCATATTTCTGAATGGTATCCACTTCCACGTTCATGTTCGTCCAAATCACGAGTTTTTCCCCAGAAGCTTCCCTTTTTCCGGTTCCAGTTCCACTTCCACAGCCAGTCAACATTCCCACTGCCATTGTTACAGCCAGCACAGCTGTTATTAATTTTTTCTTCATATGATTGCCCTCCTTTACATTGTTTTCATGTTTATCAGCGCGCTGTTTGCGTTTCCATTTTCGTCAAACAATGCCATATTTGCCATGGCATTTCCTGCTGTCATCTTGTCTTTCATGTACTTGCTGCCACTCTTACTTGCCCACGTACAGTCCGGTATTGGCAGCCATGCCGGTTCCCAGTAAAACACACCGATGCCTCTTTTATTGTTTACACTTCTTACCGTTGCAAACAAATCCCGCAAGAATGCTTCCTGTCCCTGCTGTGTTGCTGGGTATCCAGTGATTTTTTCATGCTCCTTCGAATAAACGATTCCGTTACAGCCAAATGTTTCCGTAGTATAACCAATTGAAGTCTCTGCAACAAGCACATCTTTGTCATACCGGCTGCTGATATCATTCATATTATCCAGAAGAAGTGAAAGACTTCCGTTCCAGTGCGGATAATACGACATTCCAATAATATCAAAATCCAGCGCATACGATGAAACCTGATCAAACCACTGTCGATACATTTTATTATCCGTTCCGAAATCCAGATGCAATACGATCCTTGCATCCGGACACTCCTCGCGCACCCCCTTAATCCCTGCCTGCAGAAGATGTGCCATATTTTCGGTCTGTTCGATGTAACCATCCGGCCACAACAGCCCTTTTGTAATCTCATTTCCAACCTGCACCATAGTCGGCACAAGCTTGTGGTTTTTCAATGCCTTTAACGTATCTACAGTATGCAGATACACCGCCGTTTCCAGTGCCTCTCCGCTTAATTCTTTCCAGGCTTTCGGTTTTACCTGTTTGGCCGGGTCTGCCCAGAAATCACTATAATGGAAATCAAGCATAAAATCCATACCGCTTTGTACAGTTCTTTCTGCGATCTCAATGGTAGTCTCCAGATCATTTCCACCTCCCCCGTAAGAATTTCCGTTTTCATCGTAGGGATCCGGCCAAATCCGAATCCTTACGTTATTGGTTCCGCATGTCTTTAAAATTGCAAACAGATCTTCTTTTTTCCCGTTCAGCCGATAGGACGCACCATATTGTTCCAGTTCTTTCACCATGGAAATATCCATACCCTTAATAAATTTCATAACTACTCCTTCACAAGTGTAATATCATCAATGGTTCCCCAGCCGCCCGGTGCTACACCGACGCGCCCGCGGAATTTATGGACGCTTTCGAGGTTGCCGCCCTTGTTGCCGAAGCCGAGCAGAAAGCAAAGGACGAAGCCGACGCGAAAGCCCGTGCAAAGGCCGAACACGACCGGATCGCGGCAATCGGTGCGGAACGACTGCGCCGGATTATGCCCGATAACGTGCAGGGGGTCATCGTGGCCGAACTCAACGAAACGGAATACACAGACCCCTCCTACGAGTGCCGGGAAACCCGGAGCGTCCGCACCGTAATACTCGGCTTCTCGACCACCTCCCGCAACGGCTTCGGGGAACTACGGAAAGCCGCCGCCAACCTGCCCGAAACGGCGTATTTGGCCGAATATAACAAAGATTATGAACTCCGTTACCCCGGTTTCACACTCGGCAAGAGCCCCTCTTATGGTTGGTGTTTTACTATTTCAAAAGCACGGTTCCGGTCTTTGT
>ENA-OPSG01000200-OPSG01000200.1-human-gut-metagenome-genome-assembly--contig:-NODE-200-length-41671-cov-6.223544_pt1 | contig 41671 bp, 47 predicted proteins | sample MGYA00241454_ERZ501900 | MGnify/ENA primary metagenome ERZ501900 (study PRJEB25962, sample SAMEA2042225) | human gut metagenome | biome: human gut; feature: human-associated habitat; material: faeces... | reverse complement strand
AGCTTCTTCTTCCCGGCTCAATGAGGGGATACCGATTATTCCATCCAGTCCGAAACCGCGTGTTTAGCCGTTTTTCGCGCTTTTACGGAACCTGCCAGATGGATAGCGCCGCCGTAAAGGAGGAGCTTTTCGGTCAAAGTGGTTTTTCCCGCGTCGGGATGCGATATAATGGCAAAGGTTCGCCGTTTATTTACTTCTTCAATTAAGGACATGGGACACCTCGTCAGTCTGTTCTGAAAGTATGCAAGTACTACTTATTATATAAGGTTTTGCAGGGAGTAGCAAGATTTTAAACCGTTCCGCCGACAGGGAAGAAGCAAGTATCGTTCCTGTTGATAAAAGTCTGACCGGAAAACGCCGTTGTGTTATAATGGTAAAAATTCAGTTTATGAGGTGTTTTATGAGAATTTTACATTGTCTGTCCCAATTGCCGATGAAGACGGGCAGCGGCGTTTACTACGATACCGTCATTGCTTACATGCGGCAGTTCGGACATAAAAATGCCGCTCTCTACGGGGTACAGGAACCGTTTGCGCCGGCGCCGGTCTGTTCAATGGCATTTCCCGTACAGTTTAATACGGATAGCCTGCCGTTTCCCGTTCCCGGAATGAGTGACGAAATGCCTTATCCTTCGACTGTCTATAGTGAAATGACGGATGAGCAGATAACTGTCTATCGTACCGCGTTCCGCCGTCGTCTGGAAGAGGCGAAAAGAATCTTTCAGCCGGATGTCGTTATTTCGCATCATTTTTTTATTATGACGGCCGTCGTGCGGGACGTGTTCCCGGATACTCCCGTTATCGGCGTAAGCCACGGCACGGACCTGCGGCAGCTGAAAAAACATGAGCGTTTCAGGCAGTATGTATCTGCGGCGGCGGAATTGGAGGCCTATTGGGCGCTCGGCAAAAATGATAAAAAATGTATTGCCGAACTCTTCGGCATACCTGCAAAGCGAATAAAAATTATGGGCGGCGGCTTTAAGGATTCCGTTTTTTTTGCCGAAAAACCCGGACCGGAGAAACGGGAACGCTTGATTAAAAAGGCTCCGCTTGTTGTCTATGCCGGAAAAATTTCCCGTTCAAAGGGAATCTTTGAATTCGTTCAGGCCTTTGCGGGAGCGCAAAAAGAATTTTCGCGGCGTCATCGGACGGAGCCTGCACGGCTTTTATACATCGGCAACGGGACGGCGGAGCAGATCGATGAACTGAAACGTCTGTCGGGATATTGTCCGAATCTGGCTTTTCGGCCGGCTATGCTCCAGCCCGAATTGGCGGCTCTTTTGCGCCAGGCCGATTTTTATGTGCTGCCTTCTTACTACGAAGGCATCGCTCTTACGGCGGTTGAAGCCATGGCCTGCAATTTACCTGTCATTACAACTGAAATCGCGGGTCTCATGGAGCTGCTCGGACCGGTTGTCAATGCTTCCGGCTTCATTGAATATGTCGGATTACCGCGGCTTTATGAGGTGGATAAGCCCGTTGAAGAAGATATACCGGCTTATATAGGCCGGTTGACAGAGGCCGTATTGCGTCAATTCGAACAATGGGCCGAAGGGAAATCCATGCCGCCGGAAGTGAGAAAGGAAGTGGAGAGTCATTCATGGCACGAGATCGTCAAGCGAATGGAAGGTGAGCTCAGGACGCTGGTCCAAGCATAATCGTTACGGCTGTCCTGCCTTTGCGCTGCAGGCCGTTTACCCTTATAATTACTGTAATATGATTTTTTTAATGAGGTGGAATGATGGCTGAAAGTTCTTCTTTATGGACCCGTAATTTCATTTTGATGACGGCGGCTAACGGTCTTCTCTTCGCCAATTTTCACAGTCTTGTCCCAACGATGGCTATGTATGCCGCGTCGCTTGGCGCATCGGGCGGCGAGATCGGGGTTATAACGGGTATTTTCGCCGTTTCCGCCATTTTTGTGCGATTTTTTACGGATGAACTGGTCAGACGCTGGGGCAGACGGCTTTGTTTTTTCGGAGGTCTGTTCTGTTCTGTAGCGGCGACAACGGGATATGTCTTGTTTCCTGAATTTCATGCCTTGTTGGCCGCGCGCATTCTTCACGGGTTCGGCTTCGGCCTGAGCACCACCTTTGCCGCCGCTCTGGCTGTTGAAATAGTGCCTCCCGCACACCGGGGTGAAGGGTTGGGCTATTTCGGCCTCGGCAATACCGTTTCCATGGGTACGGCGCCGGCTGTGGGCGTGGCCGTTTTGACAAGCGTCGGGGCGTTTGCCCTTTTCGGGTTGTCGACGGCGTTTATCATCTTATCCATTGTGCTTTTCCGGGCGTGTCTGCGCGGCTGTTGTCCTCCCGAACGAAACGTTTGCTCGGGGAACCCGCATATACCGCTGCGGGAACGGGTTGTTGAGCCGGGAACGGGAATTGCGGCTCTATACTCCGTGATCTTCGGTTTCGGTTTCGGCAGCGTTAATACATATCTGCCGCTGACGGCTTTGGAATTGGGAATAGAAGGCAGCGGCATGTTTTTTGTTATCGGCACCGCCTTTACCTTTCTTTCCAGATTGATCGGGGGGAAACTGTACGACAGGCGGGGACCGTTTTTTGTTATTTTGCCCGGTGCCGTGCTTTATGCCGCCGCCTTGTATATAGTGATTGAAGCGCAGAATCTGCCTGTGCTGCTTGGTGCTTCCGTCTTTTACGGGCTCGGCGCAGGTCTTCTCATGCCGTCCCTCATGACCTGGATTTTCACGCTTGTATCTGCCGAGCGGCGGAACGGGGCGAGTGCGACCTTTTATAATATGATGGATCTGGGGACCTGCCTGGGTATTGTTTTATTAGGGATCCTGGCCGGTTTTACGGGATATGTCAAGATTTTTAATATAGTATTTGCAGTGTTCGTCATTTTTGTTATGCTTATAGTGGCAACATGGTATAGGAAAAGACACTGTCGGCAAGAGTAAGTTTCCCGTTACCCGGAAAAAACTCCGTGAACGGTCGGCGCTGTTCCGTCCGCGCCGGTTTACATATAGCGGTAAACGGGGGCATAATTATTTTTTATTATTTACACTGTGCGCATATTGCTTTATAATTTAACGTGAATGGAGATATTTTTATTTCTTTAATACGGCGCATGGGATACCCGGTCGTAAAAGTAAAGAGAGGATGATGGAAATGACTCAGCTCACGACGGCGGAAGTGACGGAACAATATACGCGACGGCCTGTCTGGGTAGAAATTGATCTGGACAGAGCGGCGCGCAACATGCAGGAAATTCGTAAGATTACCGGACCGGATCGGCTTATTACGGCTGTCGTCAAAGCCGATGCCTATGGTCACGGCGCGGTGACGCTGGCTGAGGTTTTTTTGGAAAACGGTGCCGATCGGTTGGCTGTTTCCAGCCTGGATGAAGGCGTAGAACTGCGGCGTGCCGGAATAGATGTGCCTGTTCTCATCTTGGGGCACACGGCCGGTGAACGGGCGGAAGAGTTGATTTCCAACGATATTGATGCCGCCGTTTTTACGTATAGGGATGCGAAAGCTTTTTCCGATAAAGCCGTTGAACTGGGCAAAAAGGTGAAATTCCATATTGCCGTTGATACGGGGATGGGACGCATCGGCTATGTACCGTCGCCCGGCGCGGTAGGCGAGGTGAAGGAAATCGCGGCGCTGCCGAATGTCGTTATGGAAGGCATTTTCACTCACTTCAGTGAAGCAGATATTAAGGATAAGACATGGGCCAATGAACAGTACAAACGCTTTGCCGATTTTGTTGATGCCCTGAAAAAGGCCGGTGTCACCTTTAATGTTTGCCATTGCTGTAACAGCGCGGGCACACTTGAATTGCCCGATTTTCATCGGGATATGATTCGCCCCGGCATCATTCAGTACGGCTATGATGTATCCGATGAAGTGCTTGTCGATCCGGATAAAATCAAACCGGTTATGAGTTTCCATTGCTGTATCAGTCATATTAAAACCATATATGAGGGCGATACGGTCGGATACGGCCGCCACTTTAAGGCGGAAAAGCCGACGAAAATAGCAACATTGCCCGTCGGTTATGCTGACGGCTATGCGCGTATCCTTTCGCGCAATACGGATGTATTGATCCACGGCAAGAGGGCGCCTCAGGTAGGCAATATCTGCATGGATCAGTGTATGGTCGATGTCACGCATATTCCCGATGCGAAAGTCGGGGACGAAGTCGTTCTCTTCGGTGAGCAGGACGGCGCGGTTATCCCGTTGAGTGAACTTGCTGAAAAAATGCACACCATCGTTTACGAGCTGACATGCAATATCAGCCGCCGTGTGCCGCGAGTATATGTAAGAGGCGGAAAGATTGTTAAACGGGTGGAATACCTGACGCATAAATAAGGTCGGGTTATAACGGCAGTCTCTGCGAAAAACGGGGCTGCCGTTTTTATATAACAACACTTTTGTAAAGGAGAGAATTATTTATGCAGGAATTTCAAGCTTTTCTAACGGCAACCCCCGTGTTCGCCCTCTTCATCCTGTGCGCGCTGTACGCTGTCGGTGAATTCGTGGGGACTTACACAAAAGCGTGGGTGCCGTCGGTTTTTGTTATCGCCGTCTTGTTCCTCGTCGGCTATTGGACATTTTTACCGAAAGACGTCGTCAAAATAGGCGGGCTGGGCGCCCCTCTGGGCGGCATTATCGCCATTATGATGGTCATCGTGCATATGGGGACGGCCATCAGCCTGAAAGAATTGGGCAAACAATGGAAAATTATCATCGGTTGTCTGGCCGGGCTTGCCGGTATGATTATTTTTTGTTTGGTTCTCGGTTTTACGGATGTCATTGATTTCAATTATATCATTGCCGGCCTGCCGCCTTTGACGGGCGGTATCGTTGCCGCCACTATGATGCAGGCCGCCGCGCAGGAACTGGGGCTTGAAAAGGTAGCGGTTCTGGCTATCTGCATGTATGTCTGCCAGGGATTTGCGGGATACCCGTTAACCGCCGTTATGCTGAAAAAAGAAGGCAATCGCCTTCTTAAGGCCTATCGGAACGGGGAGATGACGGACACTGCGGACAGCGGTACCGTGGATGAAGCTAACGGCAAAATGGCGGAAACGGGCGGGACACTTAAGAAAAAGCCGTTCCCCCGGATTCCGGATAAATATTATTCCGTTACGTATTCACTGGCTACCATTTGCCTTATTGCCACGCTTTGCATTGTCGTCGGCAACTGGACCAAGTCGTTCATGGGCGCCTATGCCGTTAATCCGGCCGTACTCGGCCTTGTTTTCGGTATTATCGCCACGGAGCTGGGCTTCCTGCGTTCGAACATTCTCGTGCAGAACGGTTGTTTTAATTTTATTATGTTTATTGTCATGATTTTTATCTTTAACGGTTTAAACAGCGCTTCGCCGACACTGCTGGCAGGGATTCTCGGACCTATGGTGCTGATCATTATCGTCGGCGTCATCGGCATGGTCCTTTTTTCCTATGTAGTATCCAAATTCTTGAAAATCAGCTCGTACATGGCTATTGCAGCCAGCTTGACGGCCCTCTACGGCTTCCCGCCGAACTACGGGTTAACCGATGAATGTACGACGGCGCTGGCGGAAACGGCGGAAGAAAAGAAGTTTTTAATGAATGCCATGCTGCCGCAGATGATCGTCGGCGGGTTTGTAACGGTCACGATCACTTCCGTTATTATCGCATCGCTCTTTATCCCGCTCCTGCAACCGTAAATTTTAGGAGGGAAACGGTATGAATTTCAAAGATATAATGAACGATTATACAGACTATATCATCTCTGTGCGCCGGGAACTTCACAGAGTGCCGGAACTCAGTTTTGCCGAACAGAAAACAACGGCCCTTATCGGTGAAAAACTGGCGGAAATGGGTATTCCCTTCACGATTAATCCGGCCCGGAATACGGGCCTCGTCGGCGTCATAAGCGGCGGTAAGCCCGGCCCCGCGGTGGCGCTCCGTGCCGATATCGACGCCTTGCCCGTGCTTGAAGATACAGGCCTGGAGTTTGCTTCCGAAAATAAAGGCGTCATGCATGCCTGCGGCCATGATAATCATATGGCCATGCTGCTTGGCGCCGCCAAGATGCTCATGTCTGTAAAGGATGTGCTGAGCGGCACGATATATCTGGTTTTTCAGCCCGGTGAAGAGGTCGGTACGGGCGCTCCGTACATGATGGAATTCGGCGACTGGTTCGAAAAGACGGGGGCTATCTTCGGCGCTCACCTGTGGTGCACGTTCCCGTCCGGAACCGTAGGCTCGCGTAAGGGCGAGATCATGGCGGCCACGGAAAAATTTACCATTGATATCAGCGGAAAGCAGTCGCACGGTTCCCAGCCTCAGCTGGGGGTGGACGCCGTCTGCATCGCGGCGGCGACGGTAATGAATATTCAGGCCATCGTCGCCCGCCAAATCAGCCCGCTTGATTCGGTTGTCGTTACAGTCGGCACCGTCAATGCCGGCGACCGCTGGAATATTGTCGGCGGGGAAGCCCATATTGAAGGCACCGTACGTCATTTCAATTCGGAAATCAGTAAGAAAGTAAAGGACTCTCTCCGCTCTATTGCGGAGAATACCGCGGCCGCCTACGGCGGGTCGGCGACGCTTCAGTATGAACGCATCGTTCCGGCGACCATCAATGACGACGATGCAACCGCTTTTATCGGCAAAGCGGTCGCACAGGTGCTCGGTGACGGAGCGTACTTTGAATGTGAAAAGAATATGGGCAGCGAAGATTTTTCTTATTTCCAGGAAAAAAAGCCGGGCGCGTATTTCTTTATCGGCAATTATAACGAAGCCGAGGGGACGGTTTACTCCAATCACAGCAATCACTTCACCTCCGATGAAGGCGTGCTTCCCGGCGGGGCAGCCGTATTCGCGCAGATCGCGGTTAACTGGCTGGCGGCTCATAAGCGGGCGTAGTATTGCTCTGAAACGAATAATGTGATATACTGAACAAAATAATAATAAAAGCTAGGGGAGCCGTAAACGGCTGAGAAAAGACACTTTGACCCTTTTACCTGATGTAGATAATCCTACCGTAGGGAAGCTTAACAGGACTTCTTTGTGAAAGAGCGGCTTACCTGCACGGGTAAGCCGCTTTTAGCATGAGGAGGATGTAAAGATGACAGAGTATACAACACAAATGGATGCAGCACGCAAGGGGATTGTTACCGAACAAATGAAAATCGTTGCGGCAAAAGAACAAATGGAGATGAAAGAATTGACGGCCCTGATGGCGAAAGGAAAAGTCGTTATTCCCGCCAACAAGGTTCACACCGCGCTCTCGCCGGAAGCCGTAGGCATGAAATGCCGCACGAAGATCAATGTGAATTTGGGCGTCTCGAAGGATCAGAACAATTACGAAGAAGAGCTGCAAAAGGTGCAGAACGCTATTTCCATGAAAGCGGAAGCCATCATGGACCTCAGTAATTTCGGCAAGACCCGCGAATTCAGGCGGCGTCTTGTCGGCATGTCGACAGCTATGATCGGGACCGTGCCCATGTATGATGCGGTGGGGATGGTGGAAAAAGATTTAAAGGATATTTCTGTCGAAGAATTTTTCAGCGTCGTTGAGCAGCACGCCGCGGACGGCGTTGATTTTATGACGATTCACTGCGGCATGAACAGGAAGACGGCGGAACGGATTAAAGCCAATCCCCGTTTGACAAACATCGTTTCCCGCGGCGGTTCGCTTCTCTTTGCCTGGATGGAAATGAACGATCAGGAAAATCCTTTTTATGAACATTACGAACGCCTTCTTGATATTTGTGAGACCTATGACGTAACCTTGAGTCTCGGCGACGCCTGCCGGCCCGGGTGTACTCACGACGCGACGGACGCCGCGCAGATAGAAGAGCTTATTACGCTCGGCGAATTGACCAGGCGTGCGTGGGAACGGGATGTCCAGGTTATGATTGAAGGACCGGGCCATATGGTCTTAACTGAAATTGCGGCTAATATGAAATTGGAGAAGCGCCTCTGTCACAATGCGCCTTTCTATGTACTGGGCCCCCTCGTTACGGATATAGCCCCCGGTTATGACCATATTACAAGTGCCATCGGCGGTGCCGTCGCAGGTTCATGCGGCGCCGATTTCCTGTGTTATGTAACACCTGCGGAACATTTGCGCCTTCCCGATGTCAACGATGTCAGGGAAGGGATTATTGCGGCGCGCATTGCGGCTCATGCAGCCGATCTCGCCAAGGGTATACCCGGGGCTCAGGCCTGGGACGATGCCATGAGCAAAGCCCGTGTCGACGTGGACTTCGAAACGATGATTTCCTTGGCTGTTGACCCGGTAAAAGCGCGCGAGTATTACGAATCGAGCACGCCTGAATGTGAGGGGACGTGTACGATGTGCGGTAAAATGTGTCCGGCCAGAACCATGAAGAAAATCCTGGCCGGTGAAGATGTGTCCATTCGCTGATGCTGTCGGGAGAATGACCGCCTGTAACGGGAGACGGGAATATGATACGTATTCCCGTCTCTTGTATATTTGCGGGGACTAACGTATTATATAGGTAAACTGTGGAAAGGAGGCCTGCCCATGTACTGCCGGCATTGCGGCCAGCCTGTCCGGGACAGTGATTCTTTTTGTTCCCGCTGCGGCGCGATAATCAGTAAAAACGACACGGCCCCGTCAGGATTTCCCGTACGGTCTTTGATAGAACGGTACTTACCGACGGAAACGAAAAAGTACGGCGCCTATATCTTTTTACTGTACATTTCCGTATTACTGACATTCAGTGAAACCGTTGTCGACGCTTACGGCACCGTGCAGAATGAGGGAACCGTCACGCTTGTCGCGGCGGGAGCCGGCCTCGTCTGTACCGTTCTGAGCGCGGCCGTTTCCATTTTCGAATTAGGCATATTTGTATATATACTCATGACGGGGCGGGTTTTCCGGCTCTTTCTGAAAACACTTATCGGCGCGTTTGTCTCATGGATAATTTATGCCGTCTCGCTCGCTCCGGAATTGGGAGACGGACGTATCTATATCGCTGTCTTTTGGCTTTTCCTTATAGGGGTGTCAACGGTAAAAAACAGAGTATATATCAAGCAGGTGGCGCGGGAGTGGCGGTACGCCGTATATGCCGCGGTCATGCCCGTCCTTTTGTCCGTCATTATCGTCATTGCCGGATTTTTGGGATTTGAATACGCTCTTTTCTTTTCGGACGCCGCGGAAGATGCGGCAGACGCGTTCTTCTTCATTATTTTTACAGTCGGCAGTTATCTTTTCCTGTATGTTCTTGCCTATCAATATATTTTCCTGAGGGAAAAACATAAGGGGACGCGTTTTCTTGATATGTGGTGCAATATGAGCCTGATCCCCCTTCTGCTTCTGTATATGACGACCTCCTTTACGTCCCTGATCCCCCTGGACGGGACAGGCGCCGGATCGCTGGCGGCGGAGTTCGTGCGGGCGAAAAAGGAGAGAGGGGATATAAGAACGCAGTGATTCCCCGTTATTTACGTCTGCCAGATCAGTACGAGAGGCAGGCCGAATTCTTTTTTGAACGATTTCGTGTACTGCTGCATTGCGTAGTCGGCGCTTTCATAAGGAACGCCGTTTTTGGCTTTTAAGAGGATAACGACGGCATTGTCGTCTATTTTGACATCAATATTTTCCACTATATTTTCGTATGAATGGTCCGAGGCTTCGGCCAGGGCGAGGAGAACGGACATTTTCCGTATAATCGCCCAGTCTTCTTCCGTCGGTATATTCGCATACCTGTAGGCACGCTGAATTTTGCGGCTGATGCCGTGATGGAAGCCGGCAATAAAGGCGGCCGTCATTTGCTCCGGCTGGGTCATGCCGTAGAGGGGAGCATGGCCGATAATAAAGGCGGAATGCCGTGCATGGTTGTAAAAATTGACGCGTTTCCCCACATCGTGGAGAAGTGCGGCCGTAATGAGCAGTTCACGCACTCTGTCGCCCAAGCCGTGAAGCGGGCGCAAGCCGTCAAAGAGCATAGCCGCGACTTTGGCAACCTGTTCCGCATGAGGCCGATTGAAATTATCCAGGTTATTCAGGTAATTGTTAACGCTGAATTCGAGGATCCTGTCAAAGCGGGGGCTCTTCATGTGATAGTAGCCGGCATAATATTCATAAAGCAGGCCTTCCCTGAGCCCGCACCCGCTGACAATGAGTTCGCTGCTGCCCGAAAGCTCGAAAATCGTTTTGATAACGGCCCCGCCGGCAACGATAACATCGGCCCGTTCACTTGAAAGGCCGGGAATTTTTTTGCGATTGCCGCTGCTGCGGGATGATACCAGGGTAAATATTTCTTCAAAATGCGGTTCGCTGAGAATATAATTGTGAATAGTCGGCAATTCATAATTATGTGCCCGCTGATCCATTTTTGCAAAATTACGCGCCGTGCCGCCGATTCCGACGAGCGGCAGGTCAGCGTCGCACAGCCATTTGACTTCCCCTAAGGTTTTGCGCAGATATTTGAGACATGCCGTTACCGTTTCCCCGCTTACGCTGCGGGACATGTCGAATTTTTCCGTAATCGTGACGGCGCCGACAGGGACGGAGACGGAGTGGATGATTTCCCTGTTTTTTACGAGCGTCATTTCCACACTGGCGCCGCCAAGGTCAAAAATAAGGCAGTCCTTTATGTCTATCGTATTAATGGCCCCTAAATAGCCGAGGTAAGCTTCACGTTCACCGGGGATGATTTCCATGTCGATCCCCGTTTCCGCTTTAATGCGTTCCAGAAACCGCATCCCGTTGGAAGCATTGCGTACGGCCGCCGTCGCTACGGCAAGGCATTTACGGATCCCCTTTATATCCATTAAATGCTTGTATACGCGCAGGCTCTTCAATGCCTTTTCCATGCCTTCTTCTGTGAGTGCGCCCGTCACGTTAAGCCCCTGTCCGAGCCGAATCGTCTCTTTATCCTGATAGACAAAGGAGAACGCGCCGTTGTCTTTGATTTGGGCTACAACGAAACGGATTGAGTTGGAGCCCATGTCGATAATGGCTAATTGTTCCATCAGTACCTCGTTTCCGAAATGTAGTAGAAGCACTTTTATTGTACAAATAAATGGCAAAAAGATAAAGACTCAGTTTATGACCTTCTGCAGTGACCGTGTTCCCGCGATCCGCTCCGTGAACAGGCATAAGACACATGAAAAAAGGCTCATACTGTATTATACTGTATATAAGCATATGTATTGCCGGGAGCCGTTTTATATTGCGGCGGAAAGGAAAGTGAGCCCCTATGATGCTGACAAAAGGAACGAATTTCCTCAATCGGGAATGTACGTGGGTAAATTTTAACGAACGCGTTTTACATGAAGCGGATGATGACAAGAACCCGCTTCTTGAAAAGCTGAATTTCCTGGCCATCAGCGCTTCCAACCTGGATGAATTTTTCATGATTCGCATGGCCGGCGTAAAACATCTTATTGAAAGCGGTATAAAACATATTGATATGGCCGGCATGTCGCCGACGGAACAATTCGATGCCATTGAAGAGATGGTTCACAGACAGGTAAGCGAACAATATGAGTTTTTCGAAAAGATCAAGGACGGATTAAAAGAAAAAGGCATTGTCCTTGCGTCCGTAGATGAGCTGAATGACGGCGAACGGACATGGCTCGACGATTACGTGGAACGGGAAGTGTATCCTGTGGTCACCCCTTTGGCCGTTGATGCGAGCCATCCCGTGCCGTTTTTAACAAGCCTGTCACTTAATCTGGCAGTTCTCTTGCGGCGTAAGAACGACGGTACCGGTGTAAAGGCGGCCGTATTTCCCGTGCCTACGGGCGTATCGAAACGGATCATCGCCCTTCCGCCGGAAGGACGGACGCATAAATTCGTCCTTCTGGAAGATGTGCTGAGCGCCTATGCCGGTATCTTTTTCAGAGGCTGTGAAATCCTTGAGACGGTAGCCTTCCGCATAACGAGAGATGCCGATTTGGAAATCAACAATGAAGCGGAAGACCTTTTGACGGAAATAAAAAAATCGTTGAAGAAACGCCGTAAAGGCGCTGCCGTGCGCTTGGAAGTTTCTTCGCACGCCAGCCGCACGATTAAACATTTTTTAAAGTCCGTATTACGGTTGCATGAAGGCGATGTGTATTCCATTCCCGGCCCGTTGGACTTAAAAGCTTTTTTCGCGCTTACGGGACTTGCCGGTTTCGAGGAGCTGCACTATCCTGCCGCCGTACCGCAGCCGGTTAAAGACTTGTTGCCCTTTAGCGGGCAAAGTATATGGGACAGTATTCGTACGCAGAATATAATGATGCATCACCCTTATGAAACTTTTGCGGCCGTTGACGCGTTTATTTGTATGGCCGCAAAAGATCCGCAGGTCCTGGCCATCAAGCAGACTCTTTACAGGGTCAGCGCCAAATCGGCTATTATCGCCGCCCTCGCCGATGCCGCGAGAAACGGTAAGCAGGTGACGGTCCTTATGGAAGTCAAGGCCCGTTTTGACGAAGAAAACAACATTAATATGGCCCGCCGTCTGGAAGAAGCGGGCTGTCACGTTATTTACGGCATAGTCGGGCTGAAGACGCATTCCAAAATCACCCTGGTGGTCCGGCGGGAAAAGGACGGCATCCGCCGTTATCTCCACCTGGCGACGGGCAACTATAACGGGAAGACGGCCCGTATTTACACGGACGTAGGTATTTTCACGTGCGATCCTCTCATGGGTATGGACGCGTCCGCTTTTTTCAATGTCCTTTCCGGTTACTCCGACGCGCCGCAGTGGCATAAACTGGGCGTCGCTCCCTTTGATTTGCGTGAACGGCTTTATGAAGCGATCGACAGGGAAATCAAGTGGGTTGGAGAAGGAAAGAAGGGCCTTATTGTGGCCAAAATGAATTCCCTCGTTGATAAAAAGGTCATTAACCGGCTCTATGAGGCGTCGCAGGCCGGCGTTGTCATCCGTCTTATCATCCGCGGCATCTGTGTTCTCCGTCCCGGTCTTGCGGGGGTCAGCGAAAATATCACCGTTCACAGTATTGTCGGCAGATTTCTTGAACACAGCCGCCTCTTTTACTTTTATAATAACGGGGAGGAAGACGTCTTCCTCTCGTCGGCCGACTGGATGCCCCGCAATTTGAATGAACGTATCGAACTTCTCGTGCCGATTGAGTACGGCCCGCATAAAGAACGGATAAAAGAGATCCTGCGTCTTAATTATGAAGACAATGTGAACGGCCATGTCATGAACAGCGACGGCACGTATACGCTGCTCGACGCTTTAACGACGGACGGGGCGATTGATGCGCAGGCCGCGTTCCAAAAGGAAGCGGAAACGAGAGAGGAGCCTGTAGAGACCGAAAATTGACAGTCCGTGCCTCCTTTGCTACAATAGGGCAAAGTTGGAGGGATTGTATGAGGAAATGGAAGGGAGCGGTTACACGCACCTATGCCCTTTTGACGGCCTTGCTGATTTTGGTGTCCCTTACGGGATTCGCGGATAAAGGGAAAAATATTACTGTCGTTGCGGACGGCGGCAGCCGTGAATTATATACGCGCTCATTAAATAAAGACGCATTGGCGAGGGAACTCGGCATTACTCCGGCATCAAAGGATGAACTGTATTTATCGACACCGGAACTTACGGACGGGACGGTTGCGACTGTCCGCAGGGCCGTTCCCGTAAAGCTCGATTATAAAGGGCAGGTACGCACTGTGGAGTCGGGTAAGAAGACGGTGGCGGAAGTTGCGGCTCAATACGGGTTTGACCGTGAAAACTACAGACCTTACGGCAATCCCGATGCGCCGGTTGTCAGTGATATGACCGTGCGTATCGGCAACCTTTCCCGTAAAACGGTTACGGAAGATGACGTCGTGCAGTTTGTCATTGAAAGCATACCCGATGAAACTGTCGGGCAGGGGGAAGAACGGATCGTTCAGGAAGGGGAAAACGGCAGAAAGAAAGTTACCAATACCATTATCAGCCTGGACGGACAGGTTGTCGGCAAAGAACACATAAAAACGGAACTCATTTCCGAGATGAAACCCCTTATCCGTAAGGTCGGTACGCAGGAAACGATAGAAATCAATACCGGCGATATTTCGAGGTATAAAAAAGTGCTTACTATGGTTGCGACGGCGTATTTGCCTACCGACGGAAACGGTGAGGGCATCACATACACGGGTACGCTCGCCCGCCACGGGGAAATTGCCGTCGATCCGTGCGTCATTCCGCTGGGAACGAGGGTCTTCATCCCGGGGTACGGGGTCGCCGTTGCGGAGGACACGGGCGGCGATATTCTCGGGAACCACATAGATCTCTGCATGACAAATTACGATGCCTGTATGGCTTTCGGCCGCCGGACCGTACCGGTATATATACTGGATTGAAAAGAAGAGCCGTAGAGGCTCTTCTTTTTTTCACGGGCTCCGGTTTGCGGGAATCCCCTGTCCGGTCTTGCGACAGGATATGTTCTGTGATATAATCAATAAGGTTTAAATACGCACGCACCGCGGAGCCTGCCACTGTGCCGTTTTACGGTAGCCGCAGACGATGAGCGGGCGGAGGAAAAACAGGAGGAATTACATTATGGCAGTAGTATCTATGAAACAATTACTGGAAGCGGGCGTTCATTTCGGGCATCAGACCCGTCGCTGGAATCCCAAGATGGCTCGTTTTATCTTTACGGAACGTAACGGCATCTACATCATTGATTTGCAGAAGACCGTAAAGAAGATGGATGAAGCTTATAATTTCGCTCGCGACCTTGCGGCCGAAGGCGGCAAGATCCTCTTCGTGGGCACAAAAAAACAGGCCCAGGAATGCATTAAAAATGAAGCTGAACGCTGCGGTATGTTTTTTGTCAACGAACGTTGGCTCGGCGGTATGCTTACAAACTTCCAGACGATCGAAAAGCGTGTAAGACGTTTGAAAGCGTTGGAAAAACAAGCTGAAGACGGAGTATTTGACGTCCTGCCGAAAAAAGAAGTTACGCTCCTCAGGCACGAAATGGAAAAACTTCGGAAATACCTGGGTGGTATCAAAGAAATGAAAAAGGTGCCCGACGCTCTCTTTATCATTGACCCGAAGAAAGAAGAGATCGCCGTTGCGGAAGCCCGCAAACTGCATATCCCCATCATTGCAACCGTTGACACGAACTGCGATCCCGATATGATCGAATATCCCATCCCGGCGAATGATGACGCTATCCGCGCTGTCAAGCTGCTGACGGGTAAAATTGCCGACGCCGTTCTCGAAGGCCGTCAGGGCGAATCCATGGACGGCGAAGACCATACGGAACTCGGCGATTACAACAATGACGAACAGATCGGCGACGCGGCGAGGGAGCATTTTGAAGATTGGCAGGAAGACGCCCGCGAAGCGGTTAAAGGCGGTTATGCGGGCTAATACACGGCAAACGACTTTGTGGAGGTTATGATATGGAAATTACAGCTGCTTTGGTAAAAGAGTTGCGCGAAATTACAGGCGCAGGCATGATGGATGCTAAAAAAGCTCTTGTTGCCACGGACGGTGATAAAGAAAAAGCTATTGATTTTTTGCGTGAAAAAGGCCTGGCTGCAGCCGCCAAGAAAGCGGATCGCATCGCCGCCGAAGGCCTTGTGTACTCTTATATTCACGGTAACGGCCGTATCGGCGTGTTGGTGGAAGTTAACTGCGAAACGGACTTTGTTGCCCAAACAGACGGGTTCAAAGGTCTTTGCAAGGATATTGCCATGCAGATTGCCGCCGCCAAACCGTCTTACCTGAAACGCGACGAAGTGCCGGCTGATGTTCTGGAACATGAAAAAGAAGTTCTTCGTCAGCAGGCTTTGAATGAAGGTAAACCCAAAAAGATCGTTGAAAAGATGATTGTCGGCCGTATCGAAAAATATTATAAGGAAAACTGTTTATTGGATCAGGAATTCATCAAGGACCCGGACAAAACGGTCAGCCAGGTTATTACGGAAGCCGTTGCGAAGATTGGAGAAAAAATTGATGTCCGCCGTTTTGTCCGATATGAATTGGGCGAAGGGCTGGCAAAGCGCAATGACGATTTCGTCGCGGAAGTAATGGCACAAGCTAAATAAGATATTCAAAAATAAGAGAACACCCCACCGTGTTCTCTTATTTTCTAAGCGGAAGAGGCTGCAACAGGGGAGGAAACAGGGATGGACCGAAAATTTGAACGCATTGTCTTAAAGTTGAGCGGTGAAGCATTGGCCGGCGAACAGGGGTACGGCATAGATCCGAAAACGGTTGACAGCATAGCCGATGATATCGTTGAAGTGACGAAACGCGGTATTCAAGTCGCTATTGTTGTCGGCGGCGGCAATATTTGGCGCGGCCTTTCCGGCAGTGCCGAAGGCATGGATCGCGTGTCTGCCGATTATATGGGCATGCTGGCCACGGTCATGAATTCCCTGGCCCTTCAGGATGCGCTCGAAAAACACGGCGTCGCCACACGCGTGCAGACCGCCATTACCATGCAGCAGGTTGCCGAGCCGTATATCCGCCGCCGGGCGATTCGCCATATGGAAAAAGGTCGCGTCGTTATTTTCGGCGCCGGTACGGGCAATCCCTATTTTTCGACCGATACGACGGCGGCCCTGCGTGCGGCGGAAATTGAAGCCGACGCCATCCTCATGGCCAAGAAATTCGTTGACGGCGTCTACGACAGTGACCCCAAGCTGAATTCGAATGCCAGGAAGTTTGACAAACTTACCTATCTCGACGTAATTAAAAAGGAACTGGGCGTCATGGACGCGACGGCGACGACCTTATGCATGACCAACGACATCCCCATTCTGGTTTTCAGTATTGACATTCCGGGCAATATAATTGATGCCGCAGCCGGTAAGGAAGTGGGTACGATAGTCGACAAAGGGGAATAAAAAAGGTATCATATACGTAGAAATCTCCCGATAAGGAAGTGATTGCCATGGAAATTCAAGACTTGTTAAATGAATGTGAAGTTAAAACGGATAAAACGATTGAAACGTTCAGACGTAATCTGGCGGCTATCCGTACGGGCCGTGCCAGTACATCGCTGCTGGACCGTGTCACGGTTGATTATTACGGTACGCCGACACCTGTAAATCAGGTTGCCAATATTTCCGCACCCGAACCGCGGCTGCTTACCATTTCGCCGTGGGATCGGACCATGCTCGGTGAAATCGAGAAGGCTATCCTGAAATCCGATTTGGGCCTGAACCCTAATAATGACGGCACGATTATCCGCCTGGAAATTCCGCAGCTCACGGAAGAGCGGCGTAAAGAGTTGAGTAAGAAAGTAAGTAAGGAAGCGGAAGAAGCAAAAGTTGCCGTCCGGAATATCCGCCGTGACAATAACGACGCCGTTAAAAAGATGGAGAAAAAAAAGGAAATTACGGAAGACGACAGTAAGGAAGCCCAAATGAAAATTCAGAAGATTACGGACGCCAAGATTAAATCTATTGACGAGATCAAGGATAAGAAGGAAAGAGAAGTTATGGAAGTATAATGAATATACGAGATTTTTTTGGCATGCCGTTGCGGTATGCCAAATCTTCGTTAGAGAAGGAAAATATCCCTTACAAGATCACGTATACGGAATCGGGAAGCCGTTTTTTTTCCTGTGATCCTGCGGCGCTTTATGTAGTGCGTGCTGAAGAAAAAGACGGGATTGTCCGTCTTCTCGTCAACAGGAGTATGGGTATGAGCGATTCTGTACGGGCTGTACTTGAAAAGAAGGAGAACTGAAGTATGCTCAGCAAGTTTTTTTCCGTGTCCGGCGAACCCCGGGCCGACCGTCATGACGATAAACCGGATGTAAATACTATTCCCCGTCACGTTGCCGTTATTATGGACGGTAACGGACGTTGGGCCAAGCGCCGCGGGCTGCCGCGCAGCGCCGGGCATAAGGCGGGCGCCGATACGCTGAAAAAAATAGTTGCCGCCGCCGGGGAGCTGGGTGTAAAGGTTCTTACCGTATATGCTTTTTCTACTGAAAATTGGAAACGTCCGGCTGAAGAAGTAACATATATTATGGATCTCATGTATACGTATCTGCAAAAAAATCTGCTTGAATTAGGGAAAAACAATGTCCAGCTGCGTTTTATCGGTGACAGAAGCCGCCTTTCCGGTCCGTTACAGGAGACCTTTGCCGAAGCGGAGGTAAATCTTGCCGCCAATACGGGATTAAGCCTCAATGTGGCTGTAAATTACGGCGGGCGGGCGGAAATTACCCGGGCCGCACGGCAAATCGCTCTTGCCGTGGAAACAGGCGGGATGCGTGCGGACGACGTGACGGAGGAGCTGGTCGCCTCGTATTTGTATACGGCTCCCGAAAATGATGTGGATCTGCTTATCCGGTCCGGCGCGGATACGCGTATCAGCAACTATTTGCTGTGGCAGAACGCATATGCCGAATTCTGGTTTACGCCCCTGTGCTGGCCGGATTTCACAAAGGAAACGCTTATAGAGGCGATTAAGTCTTTTCAAGGCCGGGAACGTCGTTTCGGCGGCTTGAAGTAAGGAGAACTGATATATGCTGGTAACACGTGTCATCTCGGGTATCGTCGGTGGCGGGGCCGCCGTTTTTATCATTTATGAAGGAAGCTGGCTGTTCTTCGCTTTACTGTCGTTCCTGATGCTCGGCGGATGGATTGAATATACAAAGCTCGTCCGCGCGGCAGGGGAAAAAATGCCGTGCGGCACAATTGCCGTCTGGTTGTTTGCCGTCCTGTTCGCCCTGGCTTTTAACAGTGTAAAAGGGCTTACTCTTTTAGCGGTACTCCTGCCTTTCTTTCTTTTTTTACGCACAGTTTTCAAGTATGGCAGAATAAGACCGGTAAATTCGGCATATGCACTGTACGGCACCGTATATGTAGGCGCGGGGTTTATAGCTATGTTCGCCCTGCGGAGCGGTTTGATCGGCTCCTATTTTCGTGACGATTTCGCTGCGGTTATGCTTGATCCGGGCCGGTTTTTCATGTTCCTCGTCCTCTTCAGTGTATGGGCCAGCGATACGTTCGCCTATTTTGCGGGACGCGCTTTCGGTAAAAACAAATTATGTCCCGCCATCAGTCCCGGAAAAACGCTGGAAGGGGCTTTGGGCGGTTTTGTAGGCGCTGTCGCCGTAGCTTTGATCGTTTCGCTCGTTTTCCGCTTTTCTGTCCTGCACGGCGTTATTATCGGTTTAATCGTGGCCATAACCGCTCCTCTCGGAGATTTGACTGAATCCGTATTGAAACGGACCTGCGGGGTCAAGGATTCGGGGGCTTTAATTCCCGGTCACGGCGGTATTTTAGACCGTTTCGACAGTCTTCTCATCGCCGCGCCCGCTGTATATGCCTATTTGGTTCTCGCCGCATAACGGCCTCTCGGAAAGGAGCGCGTTTTGGGTATTACAATTCTGGCAACAGTCTTTGTGTTCAGTATAATCGTTTTTGTACACGAGCTGGGGCATTTTCTGACGGCAAAATTAACGGGAATGCAAGTTGACGAATTTGCTATCGGGTTCGGCCCGAAACTTTGCGCCTGTAAGCGCGGGGAAACGCTGTATTCCTTACGCGTTATACCTCTCGGCGGCTTTAATAAAATTGCCGGTATGACTGAAGAAGAGGAGCTTACGGCGCGGTCGTTCCTGAATAAACCGGTCCTGGCGCGCCTTCTTGTCATCAGTGCCGGCGCCGTCATGAATTTCATCCTGGCTTTTGTCCTTCTCTGGGGCATTATTTTTGTCAACGGTATCGCTACCGTTTCAACAGAACCGGTTATCGGCACGGTCATGGAAGATTCCGCCGCTGCGGCCGCCGGGTTGAAAGCGGGTGATCGCATTACGTCCATAAGCGGTAGTGCCGTGACCACCTGGCAGGATATACCCGATGCCGTTACCATGCACAGCCGGGAAGTCGTCACCGTTGAATTTGAACGCGACGGGCGCGGCAATTCGGTTTCTCTTATTCCGAAAACGGACAGCCAGACTAAGCGTCCGCTTTTAGGCGTTGTTCCCGTCGTTACGTCGGAGCAGCAGGGCTTTGCCGCTGCGGCCGGCTGCGCGGCGGAACGCACGGCAGTTCTCGGTTCAATGATGCTGGGCGGTTTATATCGCATGGTGACGGGAACGGAAAAGGCGGAGCTGGCGGGACCTATAGGCGTGGCTCAATTGGCCGGCCAGGCCGCGTCTGTCGGCTTTGTCAATCTTCTTACGTTTACGGCCTTTCTCAGTCTTAACTTGGGGATACTGAATCTCCTTCCCATACCGATGCTGGACGGCGGTTATATCATCCTCATCATGCTGGAAGGACTGACACGGCGGCGCATGCCTCAAAAGGCTTTATATTATATTCAAATGACAGGGGTCATTATTTTAGCCGGTATGTTTATTTTTGCAATGCTTCAGGATATAAGCAGATTTTAAAGAGGTCATATGTTACGTAGAAAATCCCGTGCCGTTAAGGTTCGTAATCTCATAATCGGAGGAGAAGCTCCCGTTTCGGTCCAGACGATGTCGACGATAAGTCCCGCAGACAGCGAGGCGGCCCTGGCCGATGCACAGCGGTTGGCCCTTTGCGGTGCCGAACTGATTCGCTTTGCCGTCCCCGATATGAAAGCGGCAAAAGGACTTGCCGCGGTGGTGAAGGGATCGCCCGTGCCGCTGGTGGCGGATATCCATTTCGACCATATGCTCGCTTTGCAGGCCGTTGCGAGCGGGGTTGACGCTTTACGCATCAATCCCGGCAATATCGGCTCGGAAGATAAGGTGGCGGCCGTCGTCGCCGCGGTAAAAAAGAAGAATATCCCTATCCGTATCGGCATCAACAGCGGCTCGCTGCCGGCAGATATACTGGTGGCATATGAGGGGCATCCGACGGCGGCGGGAATGGTTGAAGGCGCGTTGCGGCATATCCGTATATGCGAACGGCTTGACTGCAGGAATCTCGTTGTGTCCCTGAAAGCGTCGGATGTGCCTCTGATGATAGAAGCGTATTCGCTCCTTGCCGATAAGGTGGAGTATCCTTTGCATCTGGGAGTTACGGAAGCGGGCCTGCTGCGGGAAGGCACTGTCAAATCATCTATCGGCATAGGTACGTTGCTTTATCGGGGAATCGGCGATACTATCAGGGTCTCGCTTACGGATGATCCTGCGGAGGAAATTAAAACGGGCCGCCTTATCCTTGCCTCTCTGGGCCTGCGGCATTTCGGCCCCACGTTAATATCATGTCCCACCTGCGGCCGAACGCGGGTCGGATTGATTCATCTGGCCCGAGAAGTGGAGCAGGCCTTGGAGGGAATTGAAGAACCTTTGAAAATCGCCGTCATGGGCTGTGCGGTCAACGGCCCCGGCGAGGCGCGGGAAGCAGATTTCGGTATTGCCGGGGGTGTCGGCAAGGGGATCATATTCTCGCACGGGAAGGTATTGCGTACTGTGCCGGAGAAAGAGCTGGTACCGGCTCTTCTCGAAGAAATTAACGCCTACAGGGCTGACAAAAAATGTGTTCCGCAGTGAACCGCTCCGTAAACCGGAATGAGAAAATCCGGAGTACGGAGCGGTTCATTTTTTAATGAGAATTTAATCTTTTTTCTTCCTCTTTTTTCAGAATTATCTGCCATACTGAGCAGTGAAAGAAAAAGGAGGAATGAAGATGAGCGATAAAGAAACCTTCGACTGGTACGGCGTCATGTCGGGGCTGGAAGCTGTCGATACCGTTCCGGAAGAACTGGAAAATGCCGCCGCCCGTCGTCTGGGCAAAGCCTATCTATGCGCTTTCAGAACGGGCGATGACAGAGAAAAATACTGGCTTTTGGCGGAAACGCTGTTTCTGCGCCTGGCGGATACTGCCCCGTCCCGTTATGTGTATTCCGTCCTCGCCGGACTCTACAGGCAGGCCTACGGCGGCAGCCCCGGAATCGGGACAAAAACGAAAGAAGAGCTCCTTCATAGGGCGCTTGACTGTTACGAACGCCTTTATAACGATCATCCCGATGAATATGAACTTTATGAATATGCACATCTGCTATATAAAAGCTCTTCCGTCTTTTCCGCCGCCGCAGGCGTTCGGGAACGGCTGGAACGAAAAGAAAAAGCGTACCGTATATATGGCGAAGTCATGGAGGCATATAAAAGAAATATCAATAAAAAAACGGTTGAGCGGCCGTATATCCGGGCCGCGTACGGTCTTTGCCGCTGCGGGCTGGAGTTATACGGGTATGAAACCCCGTTACAGAAGGAGTATGTGCTTCTGACGGGCGGATATTACCTTTCGGAACGGGCGAAGGAAGTAAAGAAAACCGTCTTTTATACGCTTTGCAGAGCTGTTGACAGCGTCCGCAGATATGAAAATATTCCCACGGTCATGGAGGACGGTTGCAGGTATTACGACTGTGATTACCGTTATGAAGCGCCGTGGGATATTTATTATATGATGGGGCGTCTCTTTCTCTTTGCCGTAAAATATAATATCTTGCCGAATCGATCCGAGCCGGTACGGTCCTGTGAAAAATACTTCACGTACGCGGCCGTACTTGACAGGAAACGGCGCAGTGAGGGCCTGCCTGTCAGCGGATTCTCGCATATGTATCATTCGTTATGCGATTTTTATCTGATGTGCGGTACTGAAGAAAAATTAGGCGCTTTTTTAAAGGAATACGGGGATTATATGGAACCGTCGTATATAGAGCTGACAAACCTGCGCCGGGCCCTGAAAGGAGGGAACTATGAAAAAGCGCGTGCCTGTTTAAACGCGGCGGCCGGCCGGCCTTCGTCCCTGCCGCCCCGTAAGGCAACGGTTTTAAAAGACCTCTTAACGGTTCTTGAAGAAAAGGACATGAGCGGGTTAGGGCGATCGTATAAGCCGTATGAAATGAAACTGTTTGCAGAGGTGTTACAGAAAAAGAACCGCACTGTCCGAACATACAGTGCGGTGTAGGGATGTATCCGTTTTAGATAAAGATGTATTTGCAAATGAAGAGAACGGCCAGGACATACATGAGAATACTGATCTTTTCCCGTTTCCCCGTCAGCAGATTGATGAGCACATAGGAGATAACGCCGAAGGAAATGCCTTCCGACACGCTGTAGCAGAAGGGCATGGCAATAATTGTCAGATAGGCGGGGAGCGATTCGGTCAAATCATTGAATTCGATGCCCGTAATGGCGCCGAGCATGAGAAATCCCACGATAATTAACGCAGGAGCCGTGGCAAAAGCCGGTATCGCCAGGAACACGGGCGAGAGGAAGAGGGAAAGGAGAAAGAAGAGAGCGACGAAGACGGCCGTAAGCCCTGTCTTGCCGCCTTCACTCACGCCGGTGGCGCTTTCGACAAAGGTCGTTACCGTGCTTGTTCCCATAACGGCTCCGGCCGTCGTGGCTACCGCATCGGCCATAAGGGCCCCTTTAATGCGCGGCAGCTTTCCGTCCGCGTCAAGCATATCGGCTTTGGACGAAACGCCGATCAAGGTCCCCAGCGTATCAAATATGTCTACGAACAGGAAGGCAAACATGACGACGAAAAAATCAAGGGTCAGCATATTCGTAAAGTCAATTTTACCGAATATGGGAGCCATACTGGACGGTGTAAAAGCGGCGGCGCCGGCGGAAAAATTCGGAATTACACTGAACATATGCTGAGCCGGATCGGGGACGTAAAGTCCGGTTAACTCGCAAATAACGCCTAAAATCCACGTGAAGAGAATGCCCCAGAGAATATTGCCGCGAACTTTACGCTGCATGAGAATCGCCGTAAACAGCACGCCTAAAAGAGAAAGGACCACCGTGATGCCTACTGTATGGAAATTGCCGGAGCGGAGTGACTCTTTAAAGGAAAACAGTGAGATTTTTGTCGCCGCGTTGGCGACGACGACCTGGGCGTTAAAAAGGCCGATGAGGGCGATAAAAAGACCGATACCGGCGGACACGGCTTTTTTCAGCGTCATCGGGATGGCATTAAACAGGGCTTCGCGGATATTTGTGAGGGAAAGTACGATAAAAATTATACCTTCCACGAAAACGGCGGATAAGGCCGTTTCCCAGGAATATCCCATCTGGAGGACTACCGTATAGGCAAAGAAAGCGTTTAAACCCATGCCCGGGGCTAAGGCGAAGGGATAGTTCGCAAACAAGGCCATGAGAACGGTGCCCAGGCAGGAAGCCAACGCCGTCGCCGTTAAGATTGCGCCCTTGTCCATTCCCGTAGCGCTCAGAATAATAGGATTGACGGCCAGAATATAGGCCATCGTCATGAAGGTCGTAATACCGGCAAGAAATTCGGTCTTTACGGTAGTACCGTTTTCATGGAGGTGAAAGAGGTGATTGAGAATACCTTTTTCTGCTGTCATGATGCACACTCCTTTTCAGAATTCGAGTAATAAAATACAGGGAACGTCGTATTAACCCGGGACTTTAGTTATCAGTTAAACGGGTTACCCGTAAGAAGTTCATACGCTTCCTTGTATTTGGCGATCGTTTTTTCGATGACAGCATCGGGAAGGAGATAGCCGCTGTCCTTGTGAGCCGATAACCAATCGCGGACAAACTGTTTGTCATAGGACGGCTGAGGCCGGCCGGGCGCATATCCTTCAAGCGGCCAGAAACGGGAACTGTCGGGGGTCAGCATTTCGTCGCCTAAGATGACGTCGCCCTTTTCGTCAATACCGAATTCAAACTTCGTATCGGCAATGATAATGCCTCTGGAAAGTGCGTAGTCCGCACATTTCCGGTACAGTGCAAGCGTGTAATCGCGCACTTTTTCCGCATATTCACGCCCTTTTCCGGGAAATGCTTTTTCCACTGCGTCGACGCTTTGTGCAAAGGAGACATTTTCGTCATGATCACCCAACTCGGCTTTGGTACTCGGCGTAAAAAGCGGCTCGGGCAATTTTTCCGCTTCTTTTAATCCTGCCGGCAAGGAAATCCCGCATACCGTACCGCTTTCCCTGTAGCTTTCCCAGCCGCTGCCGGTAATGTAACCGCGGACAATGCATTCTAAGGGAATCATGTTCAATTTACGGCATTTCATGCTGTTGCCGCTGAACCGTTCCTGCCGGAAAAATTCGGGCATGTCCCGGACATCTGTCGAAAGCATATGATTAGGCAGAATATCTTTGGTGAAGTTGAACCAGAATGCGGACATTTGCGTGAGGATCGCACCTTTATGGGTAATGCGGTTTTTCAGTATGTGGTCAAAGGCGGAAATACGATCGGTCGCAACCATGATGATGCTGTCGCCGATATCGTACACTTCACGTACTTTGCCGGATTTATAAGGTTTGTATTCCTTCATGACTTTGCCTCCCTATATATAACTGTGTTTTAACATATATACTATATCACGATTAATACGGGGCGTCGACTTTAAAGGAAGGGCGGATTTTCAATCAGGACAAAGAGCCGGGCCGGTTCCCCGCATTGAAACGGGAAACCGGCCCGGCTCTTATAGCTTTCAGAAACCGTCTTGGCTGTTTTATGATATCCCTTTGTACGTATCAGTATGTTCTGAAGACGCCCGTGACGACGCCGAGGAGTTTACAATTGCGGGTAATAATGGGGTCGTACGCATCATTTTCCGGTTGAAGCCGGATATGATCTTTTTCCATGTAGTAGCGTTTGACCGTCGCTTCGTCTTCCAGCAGGGCGACCACGATCTGTCCGTTGCGCGCCATATCCTGTTGACGGACAATAAGTAAATCTCCTTCGAGAATACCTGCATCTTTCATACTGTCACCGCGGACGGTCAGCATGAAACAGTTATCCTCACCGACGAATTCGGCGGCAAAAGGGTAAACATCTTCAATACATTCTTCCGCCAATATAGGGGCGCCGGCGCGTACGGCCCCGACCAGGGGAAGGGGAACGACTTTCTTGGAACGCCACGAGCCTTCGTCAAGAAGCTCTATTTTTCTGTTTTTGGCCGGATCGCGACGGATAAAACCGAGATTCTCCAGGTCCGTTAAATACCCGTGTACAGTGGAAGTGGAACTAAGACCCACTTCGCTGCAGATTTCCCGGACGGACGGGGGATACCCGTACATATGCACGCATTTGCGTATATATTCTAAGATCTGCCGTTGTCTGGTAGTCAGGGACGTTTCCGAATTCAGCATATTTTTCACCACTCCCATGTCAAGTTATATGTTAATTATAATCAATGCCGCAAAGAAAAGCAAACATTTGTTTCCCTTTTGCTTGACAGAACAAGCGTTCGGCGATATAATAAAACCGTCGAAAGAACAATTGTTCGCTGAACATCCGTTCTCACCAGGCTACAGGAGTGATATGAAATGAAAAAGAAACTTCACAAATCCAATACTACATCCCGGAGGATCCGGTTTTTTCTCATTGCCGTTTTTCTTGCCGCGTCTTTTACCCAATTGGGTTGGACAGGGCCGTCCCATAAAGAATATATTTCCGTTCAGGTGCATCGGGGCGATACGCTTTGGCAGATTGCTTCCCGCGTGACTGCCGCCGACGCCGATGTTCGCAATACGGTTTTTGATATTGTGGAAGTAAACAGGCTCGGACATAATCAGGACATTTATCCCGGTCAGATACTTCAGGTACCCGTAGATCGTGCCGCTGCCGCACAAATTAACGATCATCCCGGAATTTCCGATTCATAAAATGAAGAGCCTCCGTTTAATAAAGAGCCCCGTTTCCTTGTATGGACAAAATACAGGATATGCGGCTCTTTTAATTTACAGGAGAAAAATTTTAAGCATAATTTCTCATGTATCTTCGCCCGTAATTTTAAAGACCGGATTATCAATCAGCCTGTCGGCTTCATCAATATAGCGCCGTACAACGGCCTGAGATTTATGGCGGGTCTGACGCATGATTTGCCGTTCTTCCACCTTGTGCTGCGCCGCAGAGGTGGCAAACCCGTGGCGTAAGCTGTGAGCACCGTAATCCTTCGGATTCATGCCGACCGCTTCCGCGTATTTTTTCACGATAAGAGCAATCGATTTATCGGATATATGCGTTTTCCGCACAGACCGTTTTTTTGTAAAGCCTCTGAAAACGGGGCCGGTTGTTATTCCGGCCGCCTGCAGCCAATGCCGCAGGGCCCGGACGGCGTCAACGGATTCGTCTCCTACGGCGGGTATGGCGACTATTTGGCCTTGGCCGGACTTGTCGGTCTTGGCGTTACGAATGGTGATTAAAAGGCCCAGCCGGGAAAAACGCAGGTCTTCCACATTAAGCGCGGCTATTTCGGAGCGTCTCATAGCTCCGTAGAAGCCTATAAGCAGAATAGCGCGGTTCCGCGCCTGTTCCAGTGCGTGCCCGTCCGCATGGCGGAGCATTTCTTTGAGATCGTCGAATAAAATCGGCATTTTTCCCTGCTGTAAAGTACCTTTCATGCGTTTGATGCCGCGTAATGCGTCTTTTACGAGCGGCATACGGCAGGGATTGTCGGTAAGGCCCGCCGCATCGTAATTTTCCGTTAACGCGCTGATGCGCCGGGCTACCGTATTGGCTTTGGCGTTGTCGGCCAGGTCGTTTATGTAATTGACGATCGTCTCCGGCGCGGCGGGGAAATAGGCTTGTCCCTGCTGCGAACACCAGTCACAGAAATCCTTCCAATCCGAGGCATACGCGTCAATCGTATTGTCGGCACGGGCGACATAAATACTTTGCCGGGCCTTGGCGGACAGCCCTTTATTATTTTCGATGAGCACAGGTTGCCCTATGTAAAAGTGATCCAAGCCTTCATAAGCCATGATTTTGCCAGCTCCTTGAGATACATACAATTCTGTTACTTCCGATAATTTAACGTTATCGGAAGTAATTGCTTTCCCTGTTATCATACCATGAATCTTTAAAATTTTCACTACCCGTTTATAATATAATCGCTTAGTGTGAGGATCTATGTATTAACCGACAGATTTTTTCGATCGGCTTCAATAACATTGCTAAAGTCCTCCGTACTGTATACAAGACCCTTATACGTAAATATTTTGTCAAAAGGATTGATACTTACATGATAATCTACATGCCCCTCAGGATATATACGAAAATCAATTTCTAATGAACCTTCTGTTTCTTCGACATGTTCCAAGTTATAGGAATAACATACGGGGATAATTTCATTTCCGGTTATGGCGTCAGACACGCCGAAACCGTTAATCCAGAGAGCCATTCTAAATTCGGTAGGCTCTATGATGATTTTAATCCGTTCTTGCAGAAACAACCGTTCACAGCGATATTTTCCCATGACGTGCGCCTCCTGTGTATAAGTCATTCCATATAGTAAAGAATTTGTCCCGTATGGTCATTTTCTCCGGGCATGATATTCCTTAACGCACCGGATGGCGTGTTGTCGAAGTTCGCTTATCAATATTTCCGTCGATAAATCAATGATGTGCTCATTCGTGATCCAAACCGTATGTTTGTAATACACACTGCCGTCAAAGGATATTCGGCGGCACCAATGACCGTTTGTCTTAACGACCTGAAGATAGCCGGTATAGCCGCCAGGAGTGATGCGGCCTCTTGCAGGAGACTTCGAAAAGCGTACTTCCGCAATGTCATTCAGCTTATATGTAGGCGCAAACAATCCGTATCCTATGGTCAGTCGATCTTCTTTAAAGCGGAGAACTTTGTATCGTTCCCGAGGATCAAGAGCAAAGAGTTTTGATAAGGTATACAGCGCGGCCCCCATGCCGACACCCGTTAACAACATAAATCCCGCTATTACCGATTTCATCATGTCATACCTCGCTGTTTTTCAGATCAACTGTCCGTTACTATCTCGTTGAGCGCCGGTTCCCCCGCTACCCTCTTTGTTTCCTTTCAACATATCACTCCGGGAAAACGGTCCACCAACTCAATATTTCACTCAAGGGGACGTTGCCGACAAAATAGGCCATGAATCCCCATAATACGTAAGCGGCTCCGTACAAAAGCGCCTTGTAGAGGAACGGGAGAGATACAAAAAATGCAATAATTATGGCTCCTATGATAAAGATGCGTTTTCGATTATCCTTACGCTTCATCGCTTTTACCCTCAGTGTTACGAGCCGAGGCGAACGTACAGGCAAGGAATACCGGCCCATGCCTCTGCCCGCTCCAATCCTTCAAAAAATTCATTGCTCCCCAAATCTTTTCGTACCGTCTGGTTATGGATTTTCATAAGCAGTTCCCCGTTTGTAAAGTAAGTGCCGTTATCCGCTGTGAGAAGTGCCGCTATACCGGCCCGGAACATATTATCAATCCGATTTTCTTCATCCAGGGCCGATTCATCCGTAACTTGTTCGTTGGAGTACAAATCTTCTTTTCCTGCAATAAAAGCTTCGTAAATTACGTATATTTTTGCAGAATTTACGGCCATGCCGTCAGGTTGCCAATTCATACGATTTTCTTGCGTATAAGTGAACACGTCTTCTGAAAAAGCACTTGTCAATGTATATGTCTTTTGATTGAACATCCAATAAATGTGATTCAGGAGTTCTTCGCCGCTCTCCCTGCGCTCTTGCAGGAACCGCTCCGTTTCCGGATTCGGTCTGAAAACGGGGGCTGCGTATCTGTCCTTACAGTGGTTTTTATGGGCAGACTGTCCTTTTTCCGTGTTGCCGACAGCGCAGATTATGTCCCATGTATCCGTATGGGGAATTATATTTCGAACCATATAGTCTTTCATGGCACGCAGTACCTGGTCCTTAGTCTGCCCGCTTCGGCTGAAAACGGTACTCTTTATATCGTCCCCTTTGCTGACTTCCAGAATAAAAAGCTGTCCGCCTTCGTAAGCGGCCTGCATGAAAGGCGACTTTAAAATCGAATGCGGCGGCATCAGGATCAGATAGTCGATACGGCCGGTTTCCAACCGATCCACAGCTTCTTTTACCTGCTCAGAAGTAACACGTCCCGTCACGCCTGAATCTGTTTCCAGCCGCCAGTGACGGAATAATTTTTCTGTTTCTTTTCGGAGCAAAGGTTTTTTTAAAGCTGCCGTAAGAATCGGAACGGGGATCAGTACTGCCAAGATCAAAGGAAAAAGAACGGGCAGACCGGTAATAAGGGAAGCCATACGTCCGGATCGCGTGTTGCTGCGGTCAAAATTACTGTTGACCGCATCTGAAATATGATTCATATACTCCGCCAATTCGGGGTACTGAAACGATAGCCGGACGAAAAGGCACAAAATAATAATTACCGTTATAAAGGCTGTTATAATCAACCGCTTCGCTGCCCGATTGCAGACGGTTTTCTTTTCCTCCGGGGACAAGGCATCCATTTCCGGCATACCTTTACTCCACTTTACGGCACGTTCTTCTTCTGTCATACAGTCTTCCTCCGCGATATGCCCCGCAGGCGCTTAATAATGAGGTCGATTTCCGGTTTATAAAGCGACATGCTTATGATACTCACAGTATGTATATTATACATGAGCCTGCGTCGTATGTAACGTGATTTATTGCCGGGTCTGTATGTTTTTTACGGGAGAGATTCGTTTATTTTATCATACAGTTTATTGTAATTACAGGAATATGATATAATGTACACAATTTTAAACCGTGCCGGAAAGGATTTATTTTTATGACATATATACTCATTTGTTCTTTTTCTTTCGTATTGACGATGTTGCCGCCGGTATATCTTCGCTATCTCCCGTTTCAGAAAATATTGCAGCCTGTGCAGAAAAAACGCCTGAAAACGGGATATGCCGTCATATCTTTGGGCGAAATCGCCGTTCTGGCAATTCTTACGCAGGCCGGCCTGATCGCTTTCAACTGGATATCCCTTAAAATATTGATCAGCGTCTGCTGGCTCCCGTATTTTTTCCTGAATGTACTGTTCATCCGTCAGCACCTGGCTCAGCATATTTTTATTCTGGGGATGCAGTCTATCTATACGATTACGATCCATACGCTGGCAGTCAATGTACTTTTTTTTCTCCTTCCTGACGCCTGTGATTTTTTTGATTACCTTCTGCCGTACCTGTTTTTGTACATAGCCCTGTTTTTCCTCTGTATGCCGATCATCCGGGATTTCTTCATAGAAATTTTTGTCCATTACCGGGCCGTTCAAAAGCAGTATTTCTGGAAACAGAGCTGCCTTTTGCCCTTCCTTCTTATCCTCAACCACAGCTTTTTCTGGATTAACCCGCTGCAGCTGGCACGGGAGCACCTCTTCCCGCGCCTGTGTATGGCCCTCTGCGCCCTCATTTTCGGAAAATGTGTACTCATCGGCCTCAGGGAGCTGGACGAGCGGTTGACCCTGTATAAAAATAATTATGATCTTAATGCTCAAATCAACGCGTTTACTCAATATGCCGATTCATTGAGGAACGCGGAAAAAAAGCTCGCCCTTTTCCGACATGACAGCCGCCATCAGCTGCATATCTTAGCGGCGATGATCGAAGAAAAAAAGAACGATGAAGCGCTTATGCTGATACTTTTCCGTTTATTTACAGTTCGATATCGAAAAAAATATCCGGTTGTTGTAAGATTTCCGGTAAAACGCCTGTCCGCCCTTTCCGCGGTAAAATCATAATAAGGGAATACCCCCGTCCCGGAGATATCTCCGGGACGGGGGTATTTTTATATAAGCAGTGTGCGGCAGGAGGAGCGATACTGTAAATTTAAATCTCAATGTGGGGAAACAGCTGACTGCTCCGGGTGTTATCTGCCTTCCTGCTCATCCCCGATATATTGTCGGAATGAAGTAAGATACGAAAATTCGCGTTACTGCGTATTTGCTTCGATCATCGAAAGTTCCGGCTGGAATTCCCGAACGAGCTTCATGTCGGCCTGCACGCCTCTTTTCAGTGCATTGTAAATGATCATCGCCATTTCGTACCGGGTCATGGTCCTGTCGCCATGATAATCGCCGTCCGGATACCCTTCGACAATGCCGTTTCCTGCTAAGGTTGAAACGGCTTCATATGCCCAGTGATTTTCGGGAATATCCGGGAAATCCTTATATGCATTGGGATTGAAGATATTTAATATATTATCCAGACGGGCTTCTAACAAGCTGACCTTGTTTTGCAGCGTATCGATCTTCCGTTGAGCGGCCTTGCTGATACCGCGTTCATGGCTTCCTTCACCGAACTTGAAGGACAGGCTGGCGTTGTACATATTGTCGCCGTAACCTACGGTGCTGCTGACACCGAACAGGATATTATCATTCGGCCGGTAGAACGCGCCGATCGCTGCGGCATGTTCGCTCTTATATGAGCCGAAGCCGACAGCAAAACTGAGTTTCGATGTCGCGTCATAATCAACGGGATGGAGTCCCGCCAGTGCCGCGGCACCGGCCCCGACTCTGCTGAGATCACGGTTCCAGCGTTCTATGCGCTGATTGGTCCGGAACAGCTGGCTTCCGTTCACGGCATCCATGCTGGTATCGCTGAGCGTTCCGTCTGCGACGTTGATGATTTTCTGATCGTTGGCGTTGATGCCGTTATTGTCGATGTATGTCTTGCTGCCGATCTTATAGGAGGCTGCCCTGACATCACCGGTGACATCCAGGTTGTTATTCATGACAACATCGTTGTTGAAGGTCGTATTCGTAGCCGTCATCGTCATGGAGGTGGTACCTACATTGTTGATAAGCTGTGTCCTAGCCGTATGCGTAATGTTTTCGGCCGTCAGGACATCATTACCTTTCACGTCGGTGATCCGGTCGCCGCCTACGGTGGTGGACTGACTGCCCGCCACGTCGGTGGCCTGATTGCCGCCTACGGTAGTCGTTTGATCTCCTTTGTAGTCTTCCACGACGTCGCCCGTAACGGTTTCGGTCAGCTTACCGTCTACAGTGTTGGTCTGATCGCCTTTGACGTGGGTGGTCTGATTCTTGTCGACAGTAGTCGTCTGGTTGCCCTTATAGTTTTCCGTGACGTCGCCCGTAACGGTTTCGGTCAGCTTACCGCCTACGGTGTTGGTCTGATCGCCCTTCACGTCGGTGCCCTGATTGCCGTCTACGGTAGTCGTTTGATTTTTTTTGTAGTATTCCACGACATCGCCCGTAACGATTTCGGTCCGATCGCCGCCTACCTTCGTGGTCTGGTTGGCTTTGTAGTCTTCCGTGACGTCGCCCGCAACACTTTCGGTCAGATTGCCGCTTACCGTGTTGGATTGATTGCCGCCTACGGTATTGGACTGATTGCCCGTCACGGCGGTGGACTGGTCGCCGCCTACGTTAGTCGTCAGATCTTTGCCGATCGTATTGGTCATGTCCTCGGTCGTCGTATTCGTGATATTCTTCGCCTTATTGTTGATATTCCCGTCTTCGGCAGTCAGGTTGATATCCGCTGCGGTTTGTTCCACCGTCGTTTTCTCTGTGCCGTTTGTGACGATATGCGTCGATTTTGTGGCCGTGTTGACTTCGCTGTTGGAATTTCCGGCAGCATCTAGCACTTCCTGTGAGATCTTATCCTTCTGCAGCTTCATTTCCGCGCCGTTGCCGCCGGTGACGCCCAGTCCGACAGCCGATACGCCGAAGCCGTTTGTATCGAAGTTGAGCTTACTGCCTTCGATTGTATTGTTGTGGATATCTCCCGTGAAGTTTGCGTTTTTGCTCTCTATGCTGCCCGCTTTGATATCGGTCAGGTTATTATGATCGTCTTTTATGAGAACTTCATCGGGCATGAATTTTCCTTTGACGGTAAGATCGCCGCCTACTTTAACATCGCCTGTCGTTTCCAGTGTCGATATATTGCTAAGCGCATTGTTGTTCACGGTAATATCGTTGATCTTTTTCACTCCCGACATATCGCCGTTTTTAATGTTGACGCCGTCCACATTCGTGCCGCCGCCCGCATTATAGCTGATATTGGTCGTTTTGTCTTCCACCTTGCCGATTTTTCCTTCCAATGCCGTATCGGCAGCCTTGCGTTCCGTTTCTTCCTTTAACAGATCTGTTTTCGTGGCATAAGTTGTATTGGCATCGACCTTGGTCAAGTAGGTTGTATTGGCATCGGTCTTCGTCAGTAGATCGGAAGCGTCTCCGGCGATGACGGGCGTACCGCTCGGCAATTTGCCGTCTGAACCAACCGTTACGTTATAAGCTGCGCCGGCGAGGCCGGTGCAGCTCAGGAACGCGGTCAGGGCGACGGCGGCAACGGAGGCCTTTCCTGCCCTTTTGCCGGAACCGGACGATTTCGTCCGGCTTTTGCCGAATTCCGACGTCACGACATAGCAGGACTTGAGCTTACTCCATACGACCTTGTAAATTTTATTCATAAAACCAGCACTTCCTTCCTTCTGTATCCATAAAAGATTTTTAGCTTACCCTGCTTCCTTCCGGTAATATCATACGGCCTGCGGCCGATACCTCCTTTCATAGGGATTTACGGATGTCTCTTTCAGTGATATATAACCTGCATACTCGTACATACGTACCGTATGCTTACCGGCTGCTTAATTCCCTGTTAAACATAAACTTGAAATAGGCTTCCTGTATTTTTCGGTATTTCCGCTGGGCAACGGGGATGATATGGCCCATTACTTCCAAATGATCGCGTTTGATAATGTGGATGGCCTTCTGGTTGACGATATACCCTTTGCCGGGTGCGATAAATTGGCCCGGTGATTTTGCATTCAACACGTGCAGGAGTCCTGTCAGGGTATACCGGACGGCAATGATGGAACAGCCTTTAAGGTGGACCATCAGTGTATGGCCGCGGCTTTCAATAAAAGCGATGCGGTCAATGGCTTCGACCTGGAGACCGCCGCCTACGGTTTTAAAAACAATCTGTTTGCTTTCTTTTTTGCCTAAATTTTTCAGAGCGCGTTCCAACGCCATGTGAAGCCGGCCGTTATCAACCGGCTTGAGAAGATAATGGGACGCTTGCAGTGAAAATGCTTCGATTGCAAAATTGTCGCTTGAGGTTAAAAAGATAATTTCTGTCCGCATTTCACGTTTTCTGATCTCGGAAGCGATGTCCAGGCCCGATATACCGGGCATATATATGTCCAGGAGAAGAATGTCGATATGTTTATTCCGCTCCACGTCGCCCATAAAAAGGAAGGAATTGTCATATAATATATAGTCAATCTGCTCGGCCCGATCTGCCAGACAGCGCTCAGCCAGGTTTTTGATCTCAACCAATTGATATCTGTCGTCATCACATATGGCTATGCGTATCATATACGGTTTCCTTTCTGTACCGGTCCGTCATAGTACGATGTATAATATGTACATCTATTTTTTTTACATATATTTAAATTCAATGTACTATATAACGCATAAAACGACTGTGTTTATAGCATGAAACGACGTTTTTTTGACACGAAACATCAAAAAAACTTTTAAATATAATATTTCAAGGACCGCACAGTTACGGCCGGTATACAGTACGTTCAATTATTTGTAATATTAAAACAAAATTTCTTGAACAATCCATCCGGTACGGGAGACTGTTTCCGGTCCGAAAGACGCCCCGAATACGGGACCCGTATTAAGTATGCCGTGAATAAAAAAGGAGCCGGGGTTTCCCTGCATAACCGCAGGGGGAAGGCTTTTTGCATATAAAAAGACTGTAAGCAGCATGCGGTAAAAACCGCATGCTGCTTACAGCCCGTTTTTCAGAACTCTATATCATGGTGCCGACGTGATCGGGAATGATAACAGTTGCTTCTGTGGCATGTATAATATCGTCCGTATCGTAGCCGGGAGCGAGTTCACGCAAAACCAGCCCGTCGGGCGTGACTTCCAAATAACAGCGCTCCGTGACGATATCCGTTACACACCGCGTTCCCGTTAAAGGCAGCGAAAGAATAACACTCTGCCAAAGGTACGACGAGAACATTCCTCCATGCCTTAGTCAGAAGGTGCCAGGCAAAACTAAACACTTTGCTCGGCACGTTCTTCCTTTGTCATTTTGGAGAGTTCTCTAATTGTCGTACCGGCTGTTGATGCTTAGGACTATTCCCACCCAGCTGTTTTATCCATTCTGACAATACCTTTTGTCTCTGTTCCTTCTTACTGAGACTTATAGTCTTTGATGCCGTGTCGCCCTTGGGGTTACGGGATTCTTTTTCTGCAAAGTTATCGCGCCTTTTGGCAAATGGCAAGTCGTGCTTTGTGAACAATCTTCCTTTTCCATGAAAAGAGTATTCTTCACATCAGACTTGCTCTATTGCCTTTGACGCACTTTGTAAAGCAGAAAAATCTTCCCGGTCCCAGTCCGAAAGGACTTAACGAAAGGGAGAAAAATAATTTTTATGACTATGGCAACAGATTACAACAACCGCCTGATTACTCCTGACTTGGAGAAGGCAATGAAGGACTATCCGCTTTATTCACAGGATAGTAAGAAGAAGGATGCTCTTTGCATTGCAGTGTTTTTCATCGGCAGTGCACGTTGGTACATTCTTGAAGGACAGCGAGAGTACGACGATTTTGTTCTTTTCGGCATCATCGTAGGTTTGGCAGAAACGGAGTACGGCTACATATCAGCCAACGAAATGGCAAGTGTGGCTTTGGACGCATCCAAGTACGGACTCGGTACAATCATGGTAGAGCAGGAAAAGGCTTTCCAACCATGTAAACTTTCTGCAATCCAAGACGGAGAATTGCAGTCGTTCCTAAACAGATTTTACGATTGATACAAAACATTCTTGATGGGTAGTGGCTGCCGGCTGCTACTTACCAAGAAATTTAAAAAACAACGGCTATGAACATGGTACAGGTTTACATCAAGGGACAAGAGGATAAGGAGTTGAGCAGCTTTTTCCGCTATTATCCGGTACGCATCAAAAATATTGGTATGGATGCATTCTTTGACCGCCAAGTCATCTTTGACTTTAAGGATGGTCGCAACCATACTGAGGTGGCAAAGTGCGTAGCAAAGATGCTTGTGAAAAAAATCGGTCGCAAGGTTCGTAATGTCGTTTTCTCTTGTGTTCCTGCAAGCAGTCAAGAGCGTAACGAGGCAAGAAATAAGAACTTCTCAGAACTTGTTTGCCGTTTTTCGGGAGCAATAGACGGCTTTTCTCATGTCAAGGTTATTGGTGAACGTACCGCAGTTCATGGTACTAAAGTCAAGAAAGAAGAGCGAGCAAAGCGTCTGAAGGAAAAGAATAATATCGAGGTGGATGCTAACTTCTTCAAAAACAAGATAGTCTGCATTTGGGATGATGTAGTTACTACCGGCACATCGTTTTGTGACTACACCGCTAAATTGGAACAAGTCGGGGCACGTGTGACAAATGGCATATTTCTCGGCAAGACATCATACAAATACGTACAGCAATGAAAAGAATGAACAAAACAAAATTCGCTAAGGCTGCTTCGGCAGCCTTTACAGGACATCGCTTCTATAACTTCTCACAAAAGGGCTAATAAAAGAACGATTGACTAAGGCTATACTTGAAGCTTATAAGCATGGCATCAGTAATTTTATTTCGGGATTTGCCATAGGCATAGACCTTATGGCAGCACAGATAGTGCAGTCATTGAAATCGTCATGTCCTGGAATGACGCTGACAGCCGCCATTCCTTTCAGAGGTCAGGCAGATAGGTTCAGTGCTAATGATAAGATAGTTTATGAGAATTTGATAGCTTCGGCAGACGAGGTGTTAATTCTATCAGAACGCTATTATACAAGATGTTTTCTTGATAGAGATGAGTTTATGGTGGAAAATGTTTCCCTTCTCATAGCATTCTATGATGGACGAGAGAAAGGTGGAACATACTACACTTTCAAGAAAGCCAATCATTTGGGCATCCCCGTAGTTAATGTGTATTGAGTAACACACTAAAAATCAAGCTTATGAACGAATTTATTGATATAATTATCATCTACTTTGTCTTTCGTGTCATCATCGCCTTTTTGGGCGCATGGTGGCATGGTGACAAGCATAACGATTTCAGACGAGACAGATAGATAATCATAAGATAATCGTCTGACTATATGTTTGTATGGCAAATTTCTCAATGCTTCTACAGGATTATTATATTCGTACCTTAACCGATGGTGTCCCAACTATTGGCTTCACACATTCTTGCCATTTCCTTGATAAAGTCCTCTTCTGAGGGTTGTTCGTCATAGATAAAGGCAAGCATGTCGCTGACAGCCAACTTGTCTTGGGATAGGATTTGTAATGCCGTAATGCAAAGACCATGAGAATATCCAAGGTCTTGCATTTGTGCCAATAATGCTTGTTCATTTGCAGTCATGATGAAACTCCTTCCTTGTTTTAGCCATTGCTTCTGTAGCCATATCATGTGTCTCCATAAGCAATGGACTTTTATGATATTGTACAATTTTGACTCCAACGGAGTTGTGTCTCTTCTTTTCCTCGATGCATTGTAGTATCAAGTCCGGATTTGCAGACTTTGCAGTCGGAGTCTTGTCAAAGTTCTGAATATAGGCAGCGTTGGTCAGGAAAAGGATGTCAGAACCTTCCGGGATTTCCTGCATTACCTTGATCATGAGGGTTAGCATCATTCGGAACTCCGTGGTGTGTAGGTCGCTGATTACATCACGGTTGATGATGCTGCCGTTGTCTCAATCACAACGGCAGCACCACCAGTTCGTTCTTTATGGCCATAATCACATGAGCCACCTATCCAAACGTAATATGTAGAAGTGTCTTGTGTCATAATTATTTTATCTTCAATGTCCGCAGATATTCCTTCTGCTCGGGCGTGATTCTGTAGCTCTCTTTTGAGTCCAAAATTATTTCAACTCATAAAACTCCATAATATCCAGCATCTTGAACAATGTACCATCAATAGAAGAATGCCAGCTTTGATGAAAATGTCCGTAACACCAATGAGTGACATGCTGCTGATGTTCTTTTAGAGTTTCATACAGACTATTCATAACTTCACGTTCCTGCTGTATGTCTGATATCAGAGTTTTGTCGTTGCAAGTCCATTTGGCTATCCCCTCCTTGCTTAATAATTCGCAGAAGGATGGAGACGTATGTGTTATTACAATGTCAACCTTCTGCTCAGACAAAATCGACATTAGTGCTTCTTTATTATAAGTCGGCGATTCGCTCTGCCAATAGTATGATGGCGAAAAATCGTCAACGACTTCCGTGTTACTAAAACGTAGCCGCTTTTGTTGTTCCTTACTCCATGCTTCAAGCCTATACGTACGATCAATCGATATGGCTCCTCCTACACAGAGAATAGAATGGTTGCAAGCGTTGATTACTGAATAATCTGGAATGGCAATGAAACGTTTGTGCTTAAAGCTTTTCCCATCAAAATACGCTGGGTTGTCATGATTGCCTCTAATGAATACAATCCAATTATTGGCATCATTCATACGTTTGGAGTTCCTTTTCACCATGTTGTCATAATAGCCTCTCTTGTCAAAACCAAATCCACAATCTCCAGCTACAATAACTAACGTGTTCTGCATTTGATATTGCACACAAATTTTGTTCACGAGGAGGTTGAAGTCACCGTGAATATCTCCAGAAACTACTATGTCCTTATATTCTGGAAACTGATATATATTGTATTTTCTGCTATTCATCTTTCATGTTCTCCCAAAACGGAAGAAGTCTTTGCTGTAAGAACGCTATCACTTCGGTAAAGGACAATATGTCTGTGGACGTTATTTTACGCATGAAAGCTGTCCATCTGACTTGCATTTGCTGATTGCTACCAAACTCCTTTCGGAAGAACATAGTGTTCTCATTATAAGGAGTGTGGCGATTTTCAAATGTATGTATGATAGCTTCCTGTAGTGTTTTAGGATTATATTTTTCATTCTGCAAGATTTGGTAGAGATCATAATAATCCTTCATTCTACTGCTTTGGTCTGCAAGATCCACAATTGCGTGCATCTTTTCGGCAATAACCGTTTCAAGCGAGTAGGCCAGAATATTGGCGCTCGGCAGATGTTCAAGCAATACAGGATAATCAAGATCTATTGGGGAAGGTGTTACCACATCACCAAAACCAATATCCATAGTTAAAACCTGGGCAATGGTGTCCATCTTGACTGGAACGCTGAGTCTAATCCCATGATAGTCTTTGAACTCTGTTATATTTTGTGCAGTAATGTGCTCCGTGTCAAATATTACGCCATCTTCCTCGTATGGCACAGAACAAATTTCTCTGAACGCTGCAATTATAGAAGAGCCTTCGTTGCTGATATTATTGCCAAGGAAATCTATATCCAATGTAGGACGAGCCGCAAATTTTTCGTATGCATACATGAGTGCACCTCCCTTCAGATAAAAATTTCCTCTATAATGAGTCTGCGATATTCTGTAAAGAAGCCGCTCTTGAAAATACCGAGTCAGAATAGTCTGATTAAAGACGTTTTCCTTTCTTGCAACGTTCAGCAATTTGGTACGTATAGACTTTCCGAAGTTTTTATTTTGTTCTTTACTCATAATTTCACTTGTAGATAATTTTCGAGGATGTTGCCAACACGCAATTGTCGGGCATAATCCATTAGTTTACTGATATTTCTTCCTGGTCTTGAAAGATAATTATCGATGATTTCAGAACAGACATCAATGCCCACCTTGTTACGGAACTTTACTGCATCGCATACGCATCGTTCTACATCATATACCTTTACCTTAAATCCATCTATGACTTTCTCCATAACGCCGATTTCAAGAATGTTGGAAGTATAGTGATGGAGCTCTATCTTTGGGAATGAAGGTACCTTAACCTTTCTATCCCTTTTGATGGCGACATGATAAGCTTGCGGCATGGATGTCGTTAGCTGATGGATATTCCAGGCAGACCAAAGGCAGAGGATTCCGTTGGGAACAATTGACTCAATATCAACCATACATGCTGACAATTGGTCTATGTTAGCATATACGCCACGGCAAACCTGAATCAGTTCACCTTGGCGAACGGCTTCCAGCATCTTGTAGTAAGCTGTTCGTCCTTGCACTTTGACGCTTGCAGATGATATGAATGAATTCTTTGTTTCCATAATTGTTCTCTTGATTTTGGTACAAAAGTACCACAAATATTTTTAATTGTGGTACTTTTGTACGGGAAGCTTTTAAAATCCTCTCTTTTTTAATACATTTCAACAGTTTTATAGCTATTTTAGTATAAAACTACCACAAATATTGCTAAGTGTGGTAGTTTTGTACGAAATACAGGAAAGGAAAATGTAAGGTTATTCGTTTTCCATATTTTCCCTTTTATTTTATCTTCAATGTCCGCATATATTCCTTCTGCTCGGGAGTGATTCTGTAGCTCTCGATGGCCTTCTGGATGGTCTTGTTGTGCGTCCAGGGAGCAAGGCGGTTTTGCTCGATGTAGGGAATCGTTGCGTCCCATTGCTTGGCAAGGGCGGTGGCGAAGAACCAGGCAACCATCATCTTTACGTAATACTCTTCGCTCCTTACTGATGCAGGAATTTCAAGATACTCAGCCTTGAAGTCTTTATCCAGGTAATGAGACATAAGTGTCTCTATTCCAAAGCGACAAGTATAAACGTGGGATGATTTACTCCAAGTCTTGATCTTCGCCAATAGTTCCTTCTTGTGTTTGGCAAACACCTTCGGAGACATGATGTCGCAAACAGCCCAGTTATCCACGAATGGCAGAAATCTGTCTGTAAGACGGATGCATTCTTCGTAGTCCTTCACCTCGGAGATGAGGAGTCCGTGAAGCATGTTCTCATCGTAGTATTCGTGAGGAAGCTGCTGAAGAAAATCCTTGCATTCTGCCTCCTTTGTAAATTCTTTTGCGAACTTGCGAAGCACAGGCACACGAATGCCTATGAAACTCTCCACAGGCACTCCCGGTGTCAGTTTGGCTTGGAAAGCAGCATACTGCTTATCCTGTGGAAAAGCCACTCAACTTTGCCCCTTTTGGCCACGCAGAATTATCCCTTTTGGC
>ENA-OPSG01000191-OPSG01000191.1-human-gut-metagenome-genome-assembly--contig:-NODE-191-length-42719-cov-5.705185_pt1 | contig 42719 bp, 39 predicted proteins | sample MGYA00241454_ERZ501900 | MGnify/ENA primary metagenome ERZ501900 (study PRJEB25962, sample SAMEA2042225) | human gut metagenome | biome: human gut; feature: human-associated habitat; material: faeces... | reverse complement strand
ATTTTAAGACAAAATCATATCCTATTACTTAAGACAATATCACATCCTATTCATACATCTAAAAATATTCTAAAATTTTATTTGACATTTATTTTATACTATGCTATATTGATTAAAATAAATTTGAGGAGGTTTAAAATGTTTCTTAGTAAGGCAAGGATAAGGAAAAATATATTTACAATAAAACTGAATAACTTATCTTATTGTATGCTAAGGGCTAATTATACCTTTATTTTTTAGTATAATCATTTTTTGATATTAAATATTTAGTAATAGAGTAAATTAATAATCAGTGTAGCATTCAATGTTATACTGATTTTTTATTTATAAAATTTTAGGAGGTAAATATGGAAAATAGAAAAGAAATTTTATCAGAACTTTTTGATAAATATAGGAATGAGTTTAAAGAACTAAATGAGTATCTCTATAATAATCCAGAGCTAGGGTTACAAGAATATAAGGCTTGTACTGCTCATACAAATATTTTAAAGAAATATGGTTTTGAGATTGAAAAAGGTTTTGCCAATTTAGAAACAGCCTATAAAGCAAGTTATAAAAAGGGGAATGGTCCAAGGATTGCTATTCTTGCAGAATATGATGCTTTGCCTGAAATTGGACATGGTTGTGGACATAATGCCTATGGAGTTACAAGTATTGCAAGTGGCATTTTAGTAAAAGAATTGATGCAAAAATTAGATTTACAAGGAGAAATTTTAGTTATTGGAACACCTGCTGAAGAAACAAACGGTGCTAAGGTTGATATGGCTAAACTTGGCATTTTTAATGATATTGATATAGCTATGTCAGTTCATCCTTGTGGTGAAACACATTTTAGAAGTGGAAAATCACATGCAATGGAAGCCCTTCAATTTACTTTTAAAGGGAAAACTGCTCATGCAGCTGCCTCGCCTCATGAAGGAATAAATGCACTTGATGGTGTTTTAAATTTATTTAATTCTATTAATGCTTTAAGGCAACAAATGTTACCTTCTGCAAGAATACATGGGATTATTTCAAAAGGCGGAGAAGCTGCTAATATAATTCCAGATTTGGCTATTGCAAATTTTTATGTAAGAGCAGAAACACTTGAATATTTAAAAGAATTAGTTGAAAAAGTAAAAAACTGTGCTAAGGGAGCTGCTCTTGCAAGTGGTACTAAACTTGAAATAATAAATTATGAAACAAGTTTTGCTAACCTTGTTACAAATAAAAAATTAATGAAATTATATGAAAAAAATCTAAGGACTTTGGGAGTTACAGATATAAGAGATAGAGAAGGTTTTGGTTCAACAGATATGGGAGATGTAAGCCACTGTTGCCCTACTATTCACCCACATTTTCCATTGACCACTAGACATTTAATAGGACATACTATTGAATTTGCTTCTGCAACTATTCAAGAAGAAGCATATAAAGGAATGAAAGAGGCTTGTTTAGCAATGACCCTCTCTTGTATTGATATATTTGAGAAACCAGAAATTTTAAAAGAAATCAAAGAAGAGTTTTATCAAACATTTAAAGAATCAAAAGGAGAAAAACTATGAAAAAAATAATCGCTATATTAATGCTAATCTTATCTGCTTTATCTTTTGCTGCTAAAAAATTATATGTTGGAACTAATGCTGAATTTAAACCTTATGAATATCTTGAAAACAATAAAATGGTAGGCTTTGATATTGAATTAATGGAATTATTAGGTAAAAAATTAGGCTATGAAATTAAATGGCAAGATATGAGTTTTGATGGTTTACTGCCTGCCCTTCAAATGAAAAAAATTGACGCTGTTATAGCAGGAATGTCAGCAACTCCTGAAAGAGAAAAAGCTGTATCTTTTTCTATACCTTATGTGTTCTTTGAAGGAGGACATGATGTCATAGTTAATAATAAAAGTTCATTTAAGAAAAAGGAAGATTTAAAAGGAAAAACTGTTGGCGTACAACTTGGAAGCATACAAGAACAATTTGCAAAAGATAATGGGTCTATCCCAAAATTATATAATAATTTTACAGAAGCCTTATTAGATTTACAAAATCAAAAAATTGATGCTGTTATAATTGCAGAAGTCTCTGGTAAGGAATATTTAAAAACTATGAAAGGAATTAAAAAGATTGATACAATAAAAGATAAATTACCTAATGCTTCTATTGCTTTTAGAAAAGCTGATTCTAAACTTGCAAAAGAATTTTCAAATGCTATTTTAGAATTAAAATCTTCACCAGAATATGCTAAACTTGTTAAAAAATATTTTCCTGAACACTATGATAATTTTGTAGCAAGTCAAAAGAAGAAGTAATCATTTTACAATATATTTTTAAAAAAGACACTAATTGTGAACTGTACCTCCAATCTTGTGCCCAAGATTTTGGGGGCAGTACAACTTTTAGTGTCTTTTCTTTTTTAAACTTAATTAATTTTTAAAATTTAACTATGCTCTTGCATTATTGGCTAATGCAGAACCTTCATATAACCCAAATTTCTTTAAATCTTCTTCAACGGTTGTAATTCCAGCTATACCAAATTTTTCTACCAATACTTTTGCAACATTTGGAGATAAGAAACCTGGTAATGTTGGTCCAAGATGAATATTTTTAACTCCTAAGTATAATAATGCAAGTAAAACTATTACTGCTTTTTGTTCATACCAAGCTATATTAAATACTATTGGTAATTCATTTATATCATTTAAGCCAAATACTTCTTTTAATTTAAGTGCTACCACTGCCCAAGAATAAGAGTCATTACATTGTCCGGCATCTAAAACTCTTGGAATACCATTTATATCTCCTAAGTTCAATTTATTATATTTGTATTTAGCACAACCAGAAGTTAAAATAATTGTATCTTTTGGTAAATTTTCAGCAAATTCTGTATAGTAATGTCTTTGTGACATTCTTCCATCACAACCACTCATTACAATAAATCTTTTAATTGCTCCTGATTTTATATTTTCTACTATTTTATCAGCTAAACTTAAAACTTGATTATGTGCAAAACCAACAATTATTTCTCCACTTTCAACTTCTACTGGTGGTTGACAAGTTTTTGCAAGTTCAATAACTTCTGAAAAATCTTTTGTTCCATCTGCATTAACTTTTATTCTTTTCCATCCTGGGAATCCAGCAGCATTTGTTGTAAATACTCTATCTTTATATGAAGCATTCTTTAATGGTGGAACTATACAGTTAGTTGTAAAAACGATAGGTCCATTAAAGTTTGTAAAATCTTTTCTTTGATCCCACCAAGCATTTCCATAGTTTCCATAGAAATGAGAATATTTTTTTAATTCAGGATATCCATGTCCTGGCAACATTTCTGAATGAGTATAGATATCTACTCCTGAATCTTTACTTTGTTCTAATAATTGTTTTAAATCCCATAAGTCATGTCCACTTATTAAGATTCCAGGTCTTTTGCCAGCTCCAATTTTTACTTTTGTAATTTCAGGTGTTCCTAATGCTGATGTATTTGCTTCATCTAGCAATGCCATTACTTTTACTCCATATTCTCCTGTTTCCATTACTAAAGCCACTAATTCATCTGCTGATAGACTATTATCCATAGTTCCAAGAAGTGCTTTTTCAATAAAAGCAAATATTTCTTCACTTGTTTTTCCTAGATTAAAAGCATGTTCTGCATAAGCTGCCATTCCTTTTAATCCATACATTACTAATTCTCTTAAAGATCTAACATCTTCATTTTCTGTTCTTAAAACTCCAACTACTGATTGATTTTCAGAGAATTTAATCAAATCTTCATCTGATTCATAATACCAATTTACTAAATCAGCCCCATATTTTTCAGATTCTTTCTTTTCTTCATCAGTTGCAAGTGCTTTTAATTCTTCTCTTAATTTTAATCCTGCTTTTATTTCATCTAATATTGCAGCATCATCAAAGTTAGCATTTGTAATTGTTACAAAAAGTGAATTGATAAGATATCTGTTTACTTTATTTTTTATTAATTCCTTTGCTTTACCTTCTTTTCTAAAAATTGTACTATATGCTGCAACTCCTTTTTCTGTATATAATAATAAATCTTGTAATCCTGATGTTTCAGATGTTTTTCCACAAACTCCTAATGTTGTACAACCAGTTCCCTTAGCAGTTTCTTGACATTGATAACAAAACATTTTATCCATTTTCTTTTATTCCTCCTTAATTAAAAATATAGTTCAATATTTCTTAGTAGTATAATAAGTTATATCAAAAAAAAATTCGGTAACAAATGTTACTGAAATAAAAAAAATTTAAAGTTAATATTAAAAGATATAAAAATATAATATAAGAATTTTAAAAGTTAGGAGGAATAAAAATGCATGATGGTTGCTCTGGAAAATTTGATGATGGAATGCAAGTTTTAGCAAAATTAAGAATGATGGGATTTAGTAAACAAGCTATGCCTTTTCCAATGACCTTTACTTGTAAAGAATGTGGAGAAGAAATAACTATGACTACTTTTGAATATGAATGCCCTCATTGTGGTATGATTTATGCTGTTACACCTTGCCATGCCTTTGATGTTGAAAATATTCTAAGTGCTGGTAAAGCTAAAAAATAAGATAAAAGGTTACTTCCATTTTGAGAGTAACCTTTTTATCTATTTATAATTTCATTTCTAAAAGTGCTGATGATAATGATTTACCATGTTTATCTATCGCAAGTGAACGAGTTACTCCTCCGCCTAAGGTATCATACATCACAAAATTTAATGCCCGTAAATTATCCAATTCATATCTTATAACCTCACCTTTTACTATATCTGAAAAATATTCTTTTACTTTTTCAGCAGTAACCTTTTCTTTTATTAGAGGATAATCTTTTTCATCATAGACTATCAAAGATATATTTGATATATTTCCTTTATCACCAGTTCTTGAATGTGCTATATCTAATAATTTCATTTTTTTAAACCTCCTCATAAATAACTTTAATTTGTATATCTTCTCTAGGAATAAAGATTGAACATATAGAAACAACTTCTTCTATAGCTTTTGTTACTCCACCTCCACCAGAAGGTCCATTTGTATAAAGTGTTTCTACTTCATCTACAACTTTTTTAGCTGTTTCTCTATTTTTAGTTCTTACAGCAATTCTTAATCTTATTTCCGAAAAAGAATTCTCTTTTCTTATTAAATTTGAAATTTTATCTTCATAAAGAGAGTTCAAACCAATATAATCAAATCTAATTTCATCATAAGGTATTTTTCTTAATTCTAATCTCTTTTCTAAAATTTCTTTTGCTTCTTTTGCTTTTTCAAATGCTAATGATCCTCCATAACTAATAGCTGCTTCTCCTATAAAGCAATCCTTATACCCTATACTAACTTTTAAAGTATCTGTTTTTTTCTTTCCAGTTGCTCCTGTAAGAAATACCTTATTTTTATCAATTTCCTTTAAAGAAATTGTTGTAAAATCTGCTATCCCATCCGGAGTTATGTATTCTTTAGGATTATGGATTTCATATATTAATTGTTCTTTACAAGTATCTGGTGTAACTTTACCAGTTGTTGTTTCTGTTTTAGTAATTACTACATCACCATTTTCAGAAACTTCTGCTATAGGAAAACCTACATTCCATAAATCTTTTATATCATCTTTTCCTGGAACTGAATAATATCCTCCTGAAACTTGTGCACCACATTCAAGTAAATGTCCTATCATTATTCCCTTAGCCATTAAATCAGCATCATCTCTATTCCATTTAAATTCATAAATAAGAGGTGCTAAAAATAAAGCTGGGTCTGCACATCTTCCAGTTATTACAATATCAGCATTATTTTCTAATGCTTCAATAATTCCCTCAACACCAAGATAAGCATTAGCTGATACAAGAGTATCAGATATTTCAGATAATTTCTTATTTAATTCTAAAATATTATTTTCTCCATATTTATTCAAATTAACTGAAATATCATCTCCAATAACAGCAGCTAATTTTAAATTTTTAATATTTTTTAAATTAGCAATTTCTTTTATTTTTTTTATTGCAGCCACTGGATTTGCTGCTCCCATATTAGTTATTACTTTTATTTTTTTTTCACTACATATTGGTAAAATTTCATTAAATCTTTCTTCCAATAAATTATTATATCCTCTATCTGGATTTTTTAATTTTTCTGACTGTGCTATTGCTATAGTCCTTTCTGCTAAACATTCAAATGCTATATAATCAATATTTCCATTTTTCATAACATCTATTGCTGGTTCAATACGATCTCCTGCATATCCTGCTCCAGACGCTATTCTAACTTTTTTCATATTATTTAATCTCCTCCTTATTCAAATTATCTATGATTTATCTATATAAAGCTCCTGTTAATATTGCCACAACTAGCATTATTATTGTTGCTAAAAAAGCATAGGGTATTGTTTTCTTTTGATGTTCTCCAAGTTCCACACCAGTTAATCCTATCAATAAGAATGTTGATCCTGTTAAAGGAGACACTGGAAAACCTGTTGTCATTTGTCCTAATATTGCTGCTCTTCCTACTGCAAAAGCAGGTATATCAAATTGTGCTGCTGTATTAGATAAAATTGGTAAAATTCCAAAATAGAATGAATCTGGATCAAATAATAAACTAGCAGGCATACTTAATACTCCTGTTATAATAGGTAAATATTTTCCAGATGATTCTGGGATAGATTCTACTAAAAAATTTGACATTGCAGTAATCATTTCAGACTTCTGCATTATTCCTATAAAAGCACCAGCAGCAAATAAAATACTTGCCATCATTAATGCCTCTTTTGCATGATTATCTATAATTTCTTTTTGTTTTTTTGTATTAGGATAGTTTATCATTAATGCAATTGAAAATGCTACCATAAATGCAACAGTTGGATTTACTTTACCACTTATTAAGAATCCTATTGTTATAATTATTATCAATATATTTATTAAAAATAATGTTGTTGAAATCTTTTCTTTATTTGTATCTTCTTTTTGAATTTCAACATTTTCACGATTAATTAATATTTTCTTTTCTTGTTTTCCCAAATAAAATGCTACTATCAATACAAAAATAATTCCACTAAAAAAAGGCAGTAATAAAGGATTAAATAAATCTGTTACTGGCATTTTTAAAGAGGTTGCTGCCCTTAATGTTGATCCTCCTCAGGGTAATATATTCATAACTCCAGCACCTAAAGCTGTAACAGTTGCTAAGGTTGTTTTTCTCATCCCTAAAGCACTGTATAAAGGTAACATAGCTGGAATTGTAATTAAAAATGTGACTGCCCCTGAACCATCTAAATGAACGAGCATTGCTAAAACTGCTGTTCCTATTGTAATTTTAATTGGGTCTTTTCCAACTTTTTCTAATATTTTATCTATAATTGGTTGAAAAGTTCCAGCATCTGTTAATATACCAAAAAATAAAATCGCAAAGATAAACATTGTCCCTGTAGGTGCTATAGATTTTACTCCTTCTAAAATAAATTTAGGTAATTCAAATCCAAACCCTCCTATAATTCCAAAAATTATTGGTACCACTATAAGAGCTACTACTGGATTCATTTTTTTACTCATAATAGCCACTAATAAAACAACTACTGTTAAAAAACCTAATAAAGCTAGCATAGATACCTCCTATTTAATATAGTATTACTTTCTCTTATGAATATTTTATAATAATTTCTTAAAATAATAATAATTATTCTAAAATTTTAGAAATATTTTTTTTTATTTTATATTTTAATTATGTAATTATTTGATAATTAAGTAAAATAAAAATTCTAAAAATTTAGAAATTTAATTTATATTTCTAATTTTTTAGAATTTTATCTTAATATTATAACTAAATATATTTAATTCTTAAATTTAAGAAAGTTTATTATATAAAGTAGCAATTGAAATTCCTAATAATTTAGCTGCTTTTTTCTTACCTTCTAAACTATTTTCAAAATTATTTAAAACCTTTCTTATATATTTCTTTTCACATTCTCTTAAATAGTCATTTAAATTTTTATAACTTTCAATTTTTTTATTAAGATGTAGATAATCTGGTAAGTCTTCAACTGTAATAACTGTACCATCTGAAATATTAAATAAAAATTCAACAATATTCCTTAATTCTCTTATATTTCCAGACCAATCATAATTTAACAATATTTTTATCACATCTTCTGAAAATGATATTTCTCTTCTATATTTTATTGATAAATCTTTTAAAAATTTATTTGCTAAAGCTGGAATATCACCCTTTCTACTTTTTAATGGTAATAAATTCAAAGGAATTACTGATATTCTATAATATAAATCTTTTCTAAACTTACCTTGATTAACTAACTCTAATAAATTTTTATTTGTTGTACATATTAATCTAAAATCTACTGGAATTTCTTTTAATCCCCCTACCTGAATCAAAGTTTTTTCTTGTAAAACATGTAATAATTTAGTTTGAAGAGAATAATCAAGTTCAGATATTTCATCTAAAAGTAAAGTTCCTCCATCAACTAATTGCAATAATCCAATTTTTCTTCTTTTATCATCATAAAAAACATCTTGCTCTAAGCCAAATAATTCCTTCTCTAAATTTTCTTTTGAAAAAGTTGTACAGTTCACAGAAATAAATGGATAATTAGCTCTATCACTTTCATTATGTATTGCATGAGCATATACTTTTTTCCCTGTTCCACTTTCTCCTGTTATCAATACATTTGAATCATTTAAAGAAATTTTTTTAGAATATTTTTTTAATTCTACACTACTTTTATCAATTGCTATGATAGAATCAAAATTATATTTACTTTTATTTAATATTTTTACTTTTTCTTTTAAATTGTCTAAAATAGCTAAAGTTTTATCAAGATTTTTTTGTATATCTTGCATATCATTTAAAACTGAAATTCCACCAACAATTTTTCCTTCCTCAATAATAGGTACCATATTTACAATATACTTTATATTATTAATTGTTCTATATTGTCCAATTTCTTTTATACCAGTTTTCATAACTTTTGTAAGGTGACTATCTTTTCTAACATCTAATAACCTTTTATTTTCTATATCTTCTTTATCTATTTTTGTTATTCTAGTATATGATGGATTTACATAAACAACAATACCACTTTTATCTATTATTAAAATACCATCATATAATGAATCAAATATATTTTTTAGGTTATTATCAATCTTCATAAAAATCATAGCTCCTAATAAAAATCTTTTATATTTTCTCTAACTCCACCTTTTCCACCACAACAGATTTTTGATTCACATAGATAACAAAGCCTGGCTTTGCTCCATTAGGTTTAGATATATTTTTTCTTAAAGTATAATCAACTGTAACTTTTTCTCCTAAGTTAGCCTTAGAAAAATATGCTGATACCTGTGCAGATTTAACTATTAATTCATCAGTTAATTTAGAAGTTTTAAGAATAATATGAGAACTTGGAATATCTTTTACATGAAACCAATAATCATCTTTTGCAGAAATTTTAAAAGTCAAATTATCATTTTCTAAATTATTTCTACCATATAAAATTAAATAATCTTTTCCTTCAAATACTCCATATTTAACTTCTTTTTTTAGTTTATTTTTCTTTTTATTATGTAAACTTTTAATATAATTTAATTTTATTAATTCTTCTTCAATCTCTCTTAAAGAAGTTACATCTGTACTATTTTCAATAAAAAGTAAACTACTTTCAACATAAGTAATTTCTTCTTTTATTTCTTTTTCACGCCTTATAGCATTTGTAAGTCCTCTTTTTACTTTATTATATCTTTTGTAGATTCTATCTAAGTTTTCATTTGGACTTATTAAAGGGTCAAGCTCAATTTCAACTTCCTTATTATTATAAAAATCATATGCCTTTATACTATTCATACCTCTTTTTACATTATATAAAACAGAAGCTAAAATATCTCCCTTTTCTTTTATGCTATTCATAGTTTTAGAATCTTCTATATCCTTTTTTATTAAAGATAAGGTTTTCTTTAATTTCTTTAATTTCTTTTCAAGCATATTTTCTAATCTATTTTTTAATAACATAAAACTTGTTGTAGTATGCTCATAATCTATATAAAAATTAATCATTTCATCATAGGAAGAAAATTCTTTCACTTCATCATAATCTTTAAAATCTAGATCTAAAACTGTTGCTAATTTTATTTTTTTATCTTTAAAATAAATCTTTGCCTTTACATCACTATTTAAAATATTTTTAAAATCTTTAAAAGATTTAATATCATTTAAAAATTTTCCTACACCTTCAATTTCATTTGCTAAAGGAATTTTATTTTCTAAAAATCTATTAAAGTCATTTTCAGTTATATCAACAGGTAATATTTTTTTATCAAACTTAGGTCTTGTATAAGTTTCACCTATAAATAATGTTCTATCAAAATTTTCTGAAATATGAAATTTCTTTAATGTATCTAGTATTTTATTTTCTTCATCAGTAAAAATAACATTAGATAACTTTCCTATACACTCAAAATAAATTTTATATTTTTTTATCTCACCTAATTCATTTATTCTTGAAAAATGAAAAACTAGGATTCTATCAAACCCTAGCTGTTCTATATCTGTTAGCATAGCATTCATCAAATGCTTTCTTAAATTAGAAATTATTGATGAAGCTATATCTAAAATTGGTTGTTCTTTACTTTTAGTGATATAGCAAATTGGTAAAGCTGGTATACAAGAAAGCAAGAGTTCAATTTTCCCAAAATGTATTGAAATTGTATACTCATTATTTTTAAATATTCTATTTATTCTTTTGCCTTCTAAAATCTTTTTTAACTCTTCCTTTATTTTTGAAAGAGATATACCATCTATATATAACATATTAATCAGCCTTTACTCCTATTAAATTTTTTGCATCTAAAATATCAAGTGTTAAAATTTCTCCATCTTCTTTTTCTATTTTAAATTGTGATTTATCATTAGACTTTAAAATCTTTAAAAGTGAAAAGTTCTCTATATTATGATTTAAAAAATAATTTTGAACAATAGGTGTTCCTTTTATTTCAACAACAGAAACTTTTGTTCCTTCTTTAAAATCTGTTATAGTCATAGGTTTAAAATAGTCTGTTTTATTTCTTAAAGATTCTAAAATCACTTCAAAAGTTTTAACAAATTGTTCTAAATCTTTATCAGCTATGCTTTCAGTGATAGAAGCCATAATCATTTTATGATAGTTATTATGATAAGTTAAAGCATCTACACCTTTTTTTGTAAGTGAAACAAATACTTTTCTTCTATCAGTTGTTGATCTCGCTCTATCTATATATCCTTTGTCAGATAATTTTGAAATAGCAACTGTTGCTGTTCCCATTGTTATACCTATTCTATCTGCAAGTTCATTCATAGTAAGTTGAGTATTTTCTCCTATTGATTCTATTATATGTAATTCTGTATGTGTTAGAGCCTTAATTCCTCTTTTTAAAGCCATATCTTCTGTTTTATAAAATAATTTGTAATACTCCTCTAAAACATCATTAACTCTTTGTATATTTACTGTCATCGTTCTCCTCCTCTATTTAGCTTTTAATTTTAATAAATCTATTCTTTCTTTATAATTTCCTGAAAATACATAAGAACCTGCTACAAATATATTAGCTCCTGCATCTGCACAAACTTTTATAGTTTCATCTGTGATTCCACCATCTACTTCTATATCTATATCTGCTCTCATTTTCTTTATTGCTTTAATTTTTTCAACCACTGCTGGTATAAATTTTTGTCCACCAAAACCAGGATTTACACTCATAACTAACACCATATCTATATCATTTATAACATATTTTAATACTTCTTCTGGTGTAGATGGATTTAGTGATACTCCTGCCTTCACTCCAAAAGATTTTATTTGTTGTATAACTCTATGTAAATGTATTGTTGACTCTGAATGTACAACAACAATATCTGCTCCTGCTTTCACAAAATCTTCAATATATCTTTCTGGTTTATCTATCATCAAATGCACATCAAATATGAGTCCAGTACATTTTCTAATACATTTTATTACAGGAGGTCCAAAAGTTAAATTAGGTACAAATTGTCCATCCATAACATCTATATGTACATAGTCAGCTCCTGCTTTATCAATAGCTATAACCTCTTCACCAAGTTTTGAAAAATCACTTGATAATATGGATGGAGCTACCTTAATCCCATTAATCATACCGATTCCACCTTTCTGATAAAATTTCCAAAGTTTTTTTATAAAAATCATATCTATCTTTTGATATTTTATTTTCTTCTACTTCTTTTTTTACATTACAACCTGGTTCATGTGTGTGAGAACAATTTAAAAACTTACAACTTTCTATACTTGAAAATTCTGGAAATAATGAAATTAATTCTTCCCTATTTTCTATATTTGGAACTTCTATTGAAGAAAAACCAGGAGTATCTATTATATAACCTCCTACTTTCATTTTAATCATATTAGAATCTCTTGTTGTATGTTTTCCTCTTTGTAATTTTTCACTAATTTCACCAGTTTTTAAAGTTTTTTCACTTTGTAAAAAATTAATAAAACTTGACTTTCCTACTCCACTAGGTCCACCAATAACTGTTATTTTGTCTTTTAAGAAATTTTCAACTTCTTCTAAGCCAATATTTTGATGACAAGAAATCAAAAACATCGGTACAGATATCTTTTCTAAAAAAGACAATTTTTCTTTTAATTCACTTAATTCTTCTTCTGTTAAATAATCTATTTTATTTACTATTACAATAGGTTTTACCTTGTAATAAAATGCTGTTAATAATAAAAGATTTATTCTTTCAAAATCTATATTCGGATGCTTTGCTGCAAACTGTATTGCTAAATAATCAACATTTGCAACAATGGGTCTTATAAGCATATTATCTCTTTTAAATATTTCAACTATTGTATTATCCCCAGAGATTTCAACTCTATCTCCTACAACACAATTATATTTATTATTAGTTTTTTTTAAAATTCCTCTTAATTTGCATTCAAAAACTTTATTATTGCTTTCAACATAATAAAAACCTTGAATTTTATTAATCACTACACCTTGAATTTTCTTACCTCCCATACCTTTTATTCTCTCTTTTTAAAATATAAATAAGTGAGTTACACTATTAAGATATTAGTAAAAAACAAGTGAACTTGCATTCTAAATTTTAGATAAAAAATCAAATAGAGTGAGCCGAGTAATTCTCAGCGTGTTTGAAGCCAACTTGTTGGCAAGTTTGCTGAAATTACAGCGAACTCTTGATTTTTTATCGTTAAGAAATTTAGCTAGCAATAAACTGTTTTTTACTGTGTCATTCTTACTAGTAACAAACTATTTATATTATTATTCCAATCCATTGCTTATTAAAAAATCAAATTCTTGCCCTCTTGATATAGGTTCTCCACTTTTTGGCGAGGTTGCTATAACTTGATTAATAGGCAAATCTGATTTTATTCTTTTTACTTCTCCAACTTTCATACCATTTTTATTAAGTAAAGAGCTTGCTTCTATATAGTTCATTCCGACTAAGTCATCTAAGAATACTGATGGAGACTCTTTACTTACCCAGACTTTTATATTTCTTGCTCTTTTTACAATAGTTCCTTCTGCTGGTTCTTGTAAAGCTACTGTTCCATAAGGCAAATCAGAATAAACTTCTCCCATTTCTCTAATATTTAAAGCAGAATGAGATATAGTTTTCTTAGCTTCATCTATATTAAGTCCTAATAAATTTGGTGCTTTATAATAAAATTCATTAAAATAATATCTTTGAAATACATTAGAACCTAATTTTATTATTGCTATAATTAAGATTATATTTAAGATTATTTTAGGTATCTTTTTCTTATCATCTTTTTTTTCTTCTATTATTTCTTCTTCTTCAAATTCTAAGTTGTCTAAATCTAGGTCATCTAATTCATTTTCTTTTCTAAATTTTTTCATTTAATCATTTCTCCTATAAATTAACTTTTAAAAAATATTTATTAAATCAAAATATTTAAATAATTCTACCATATTTTATTAATTGATACAAGTATAAATTTTAAATATTAATATAAAACATATTAATATTTTTTTATTTATTCAAAATAATGTATTTTGGAAATTTATTTTGAAATATAAAAAATTGCTATAAAAATTTTAAATATAGCAATTTCTATTCTATTATTCATAACTAACTTTCATTCTCTTTCCACAAAAAGCTAATCCTAATAAAGTTATATCTTTAATTCCTCTTTCTTTTAATTGAGTATCGTACTTTTTATTTTTTATCTGTTCAATAGCTTCCTTAGACATCTTTTCTAAATCTTTTTCGTCTTTCACTATTTTACATTCAATAACAAAACCTCTTTTATTTTTATTTCTTGGTTCTGCTATGATATCATATCTTCCATAACCACTTTCAAAATTAGATGTTACATAATATTCTCCATCTAAATAACTTAACATTCCAAAAGACAGTCCATGATAAAAGGCTTCTTTACTTGTATCCCAAGTGCTAACTGAGTTTAAAAGTATATTTTGAAAAATTCTTTCAAAGTCTTCTATATTATTTTCTTTTAAAGCATTTAAAATTTTTTTTAATTTACTTTCTCCAAAATACAAATCAATAAATTCATCCTTAAAAAACTCTCTTATTTCTTGGTTAGGTATTTTTAATATATAGTTTCTTCTATCTATTTTTTCTTTTATAGTTAAATATCCACTAAATATAAGTAATTCCCACACGTCTCTATAATTTAGTAAATTTGATAAATCCGAAGTTCCTGTTACAACTTCTTCTACATCTTCTCCATTGAATAATTTTAGTAAACCTTCATTAACATCAGGTGTAGCATCCTCTAAAACTTTTTTAATAAGTTGATTTCCAGAAGTTTTTATCCAAAAGCCTTTTAATTCTTTGTTTTTTAAAAAATTTATTATACTCCAAGGATTATATACTTCTTTATTTCCTATTTTATATCCATCATACCAGAATTTAACATCATTTAATTCTTCAAAAATATTATAATCTTTTAATGCTTGTTCAACTTCTTTTTCTGTCAATCCAAAATCTTCATTATAATCATTATCTAAAATTGTGTATACAGATAAATTATTCAAGTCGGAGAATATTCCTACTTTAATAACTCTGATTATTCCAGTCATTATTCCCATTTTTAAATATTGATTAGTTTTTAATGCTCCTCCTAAAAAAATTTTAAAAAATACTATAGCATCAGAATAGTAGTTATTTAAATAGGCTTCTATTAGAGGTACATCATATTCATCAATAAGTAAAATAATTTCTTGTTTATAATATTTGTATAAATAAAAAGTTAGATCCTTAATAGCAGTCTCATAGTTTCCTTCTTCTTCAAGCCAAATTTTATCAAAAGATTTCAATTCTTTTTGATTTAGAATTTCTCTAATATACTCAAAATTATTATACATACTACTTATATAATTTTTAATCTGTTCTAACATTTCTTCCCAAGTTTTACCTTTGATTTCTTTTAATGAAAGAAAAATAACAGGATATTTTCCTTGTTCTTCTATATATTTAGATTTTTCTATATATAAATTATTAAATAATTTTCTGTTTTCTTCTGCATTTTTAATATCAAAAAAATATTTTAAAGTTGTCATATTAGTGGTTTTTCCAAATCTTCTAGGACGATTTAATAATTTAACTTTTGAACCATCTTCTAAAATATCTTCTATAAATTTTGTTTTATCAATATAGTAAAAATTCTCTTTTATTATTTCTTTAAAATCATCAACACCTATGGCTAATTTTTTCATAAACTCACCTTCTTACTTAAAAATATTTCTATTTTATTTTAACATTTTTATTTAATTTTACAAAGTTTAATTTTGCTATTGACAAATGAAAAATAATATATTATTATTGTCTTATAAAAAAATTAGCACTCTACTTAATTAAGTGCTAACAAAAATCAGGAGGTAAATTTTTATGAATATCAAACCTATTGGAGAAAGAGTTTTATTAAAACCAATTAAAAAAGAAGAAAAAACTAAGAGTGGTATATTGCTTAGTTCAAAATCATCTAATACAGATACACAAAATCAAGCAGAAGTTATTGCTTTGGGGAAAGGTGAAAAGTTAGAAGGAATTAAAGTTGGAGATAAGGTTATTTTCAATAAATTCTCTGGAAATGAAATAGAAGATGAAGATGTAAAATATTTAATAGTTAATGCAGAAGATATTTTGGCTATTATTGGATAATTCAGGAGGTAAAATAAATGGCAAAAATTATAAATTTTAATGATGAAGCTAGAAAAAAATTAGAAATTGGGGTTAATACACTTGCAGATGCAGTAAAAATTACATTAGGACCAAGAGGTAGAAATGTAGTTCTTGAAAAGTCTTATGGAGCACCTTTAATTACTAATGATGGTGTTACAATAGCAAAAGAAATTGAATTAGAAGATCCATTTGAAAATATGGGTGCAGCATTAGTTAAAGAAGTTGCTATTAAATCAAATGATGTTGCAGGAGATGGAACAACAACAGCTACAATTTTAGCACAAGCCATTGTTAAAGAAGGATTAAAAATGTTAAGTGCTGGTGCAAATCCAGTTTTCTTAAAGAAAGGAATTGAACTTGCTGCAAAAGAAGCTATTGAAGTTTTAAAAGCTAAAGCTAAAAAAATTGAATCTAATGAAGAAATTTCACAAGTTGCATCAATTTCAGCTGGTGATGAAGAAATAGGTAAATTAATTGCTCAAGCTATGGCAAAAGTTGGTGAAACAGGTGTGATAACTGTTGAAGAAGCTAAGTCTTTGGAAACAACTTTAGAGACTGTTGAAGGAATGCAATTTGACAAAGGATATGTTTCTCCATATATGGTTACAGATTCTGAAAGAATGACAGCAGAACTTGATAATCCTTTAATCTTATTAACAGATAAAAAGATTTCTTCAATGAAAGAATTATTACCTTTGCTTGAAAAAACTGTACAAATGTCTAAGCCAGTTTTAATTGTAGCTGATGATATTGAAGGAGAAGCTCTAACAACTCTTGTTATAAATAAATTAAGAGGAACTTTAAATGTTGTTGCTGTTAAAGCTCCTGCTTTTGGAGATAGAAGAAAAGCTATACTTGAAGATATTGCTATTCTAACTGGTGGAGAAGTTATATCAGAAGAAAAGGGAATGAAATTAGAAGAAGCTACTATTGAACAATTAGGAAAAGCTAAAACTGTTAAAGTTACAAAAGACTTAACTGTAATTGTTGATGGTAGAGGACAACAAAAAGATATATCTGCAAGAGTTAATTTAATAAAAGCTCAAATAGAAGAAACAACTTCTGATTATGATAAAGAAAAATTACAAGAAAGACTTGCAAAATTATCTGGTGGAGTTGCTGTAATAAAAGTTGGAGCTGCCACAGAAGTTGAAATGAAAGACAAAAAATTGAGAATAGAAGATGCTTTAAATGCTACAAGAGCAGCTGTTGAAGAAGGAATAGTTGCAGGTGGAGGAACTATCTTACTTGATATTATTGAATCAATGAAAGACTTTAATGAAACTGGTGAAATAGCTATGGGTATTGAAATAGTTAAAAGAGCTTTGGAAGCACCTATAAAACAAATAGCTGAAAACTGTGGATTAAATGGTGGAGTAGTTTTAGAAAAAGTAAGAATGTCTCCAAAAGGTTTTGGCTTTGATGCTAGAAATGAAAAATTTGTCAATATGATAGAATCTGGAATTATTGACCCAGCAAAAGTTACAAGAGCTGCTATACAAAATTCTACTTCTGTTGCATCTTTACTTCTAACAACAGAAGTTGTTATTGCAAATAAAAAAGAAGAAGAAAAAGCTCCAATGGGAGCTGGTGGAATGATGCCAGGAATGATGTAAAAAAAATTCTTAACATTTGAAATTATTAATAATTTGCCACATAGAAAAATAATCTATGTGGCTTTTTATTATATTTTAAAATAAAGAAAGTCTTTTATTTTTATTGGAAATATTTTTCTTTGTAAAAAAATTAACGATATTACAAAAGCTATTAAAAATCTAAAACTTATTATATGCAATTCTGTTGAATAATTTAGACAAATTTTTGTTAAAACATAAGTCATTCCAAAAAAGATAGTGGCAATAAACATACAAATATTATATTTATGATTTTCTTGCATACTAACACCTCTTTAAAATTCATCTTAGATTTTGCAAACATCTATCCATTCAATGTAATTTGATGCTTTTTCAAGTTCTTCAAGAGTAAGTTCAATAGCACTATTTGGAGTTCCACAAGCTGGAAGCATAGTTTCAAATCTTTTCATTGATTCATCTAAATAAACCTTTACGTTATCTTTAATTCCAAAAGGACAGACTCCTCCAATAGGATGACCTATTAGATTTTCAACATCACTACTTGCTATCATCTTAGCCTTAGTTTTAAATTTAGCTTTAAATTTTTGATTATTAATTTTTGCATCTCCTGCCACAACTATAATAGTTGGAACATCATTTATAATAAATGATAAAGATTTTGCTATTCTAGCAGGTTCACAGGAATTAACCTTTGCTGCTTCTTCAACTGTTGCTGTTGATTCTTTAAATTCTCTTATTCTTTTATCTAAACCAAATTTTTCTAAATGTTTTCTTACTGCTTCTATTGACATTTTTATCCCTCCAAAGTTATTATAAATTTAATATATCTATAATTATAACATTAATTCTTTAATATTTTTTCATCAAGTAAAAAATCTACTAATCTTATAATTTTAATTCCATCTTGTATTCCTAGATAACTTTCATCATTGGTAATTACTATTTTTTCAAAGTTATCTTTGATTTTATAAAATGGTGCTAGCTCTCTTTTTCTTGCATTTGAGCTAGCCATATTTTCAGTTACCTGTATATAAATTTTAGTATTTATATTTGTAGCTATGAAATCTATTTCATTTTCTCCAATTTTTCCAATTGCTACATCATATCCTCGACGTAATAATTCAAAATAAACGATATTTTCAATACAATGTCCTATATCCCTATTTCTAAATCCCAATAAGTAATTTCTTAAACCAATATCTACAATATAATATTTTCCTAATGTTTTTAAATATTCTTTTCCTTTAATATCAAATCTTTTTATTTCATAAAATATATAAGCTTCAAGAAGAGTGGATACATAAGACTGTACTGTTTGAACAGCAGGCTTTGTATCAATCAATTTTTCATTTAATAAAATATTAGAAATAGAATTAATAGAAGTATTATTTCCAATATTATCTGCTAGAAACATTATAATTTTTCTAAGTAAACTTGAATCTGTTACCTGTCTTCTCCCTTTTTGTTTCTCACGTTCTAAAATATCTCTTATAACAACACTAGAATAAATTCCATCAAGAATAGTTAAAGCCTTATCAATTTCTAAGTCAACTTCCGTAAGACTTGGCATTCCACCAAAAGTCATATATGCTTCAAAAAGCTCTTTTATCTCATAACTCTCTCCATTTATATTTTCAACTTTTTTAGTTATACCTCCTATTAAGTTCTTCTTTTCAATAATTTTATATCCATGAAAATCTATAAATTCAGTAAAAGACAAAGGATAAACTTTAATTTCAATACTCCGTCCTGCTAAATAAGTTGCATATTCACTTGATAGCAAAAAAGCATTAGAACCTGTTATGTAAATATCACATTCAAAATCAACTCTAAATGAATTTATTGCATCTTGCCATTCTGAGATTTTTTGTATTTCATCAAAAAATAAATAAGCTTTTTTATCTTTTGGCAAATTATTTTTTACATAATTATATAAAATTTCAACTGTCATTTTTTTAAATTCTATTGACTCAAAATTTATTTGAATAATTTGTTCTTCTTTTACATTATTTTCTAAAAGATATCTTATCATTAATTTCATTAAACTTGATTTTCCACAACGACGAATACCAGTGATAATTTTAATAAAATCTGTATCTTTAAATTTTATAAGTTTTTCTAAGTAACTACTACGATTTTTTAGCTTAGTTTCTTTTTTTAACAATGTTATCACCTCTATACAGAGTATAACACAAAATTTTATTTTTTAAAAGTTTTTAGTATTGATACTAAAAAAATGTTTTTTTTTGAAGTTTTTAATATTAATGTAAAAAAATAAGAAAAGTAGTTTACTTATCAAAAAGTCAATGTAACCTTTTTTACTCCTTTGTAGTATTTATTCATTTCAAATAAAACTTTAATATTTTTATACTGTACACCTTCTATATTTTCTTTTTCTGTTTTTGGTGGAGAAACACCTAGCATTTCATACGGATCTTTCCATTCTCTACGTTTATCAAAAACAAGTTCAATCCATACTGGATCAATATATATGTCTTCTGAACCATCTATAACTGCTTTGATAATTGTTGCATCAAATAAAGAACAGGGCGAATCTGATAAGTTTTTAGCTTGTAAATTTATCTCTGTAAATTTATATTGATTTTCACTTTTGAAAGTATAGAATTCACTTAATTCACCAGGTTGTAAGATAATTTTTTTTACTTCACCAACTGTACCATTTTCTAAAACAAGAAATTTATATAAGCAATCTTCAAAAGTATCACTTCCTAAAATAAAAGACCTTCCTATATCTGCATGAAATATAATTCCATCTGGATTATCCAAATGTGTCTTTAACTTTGGAGTCAATTCTTGACAAATTTCTTCATACGATTTAATAATAAGTCCATCCTTTTTCACTTCTGATATATGTTGATATATTATACTATCATTATCATCCATACCTTTTAGGTGGATTCCCTCAATATCCATTCGTATTTCCATTAATCCTACATCAATAAGTACTGGATATTTTTCAGAAACAAAAGAAATAAATTTCATTAGTCTGTCATAGGGAATTTTCAATTCTTCAAGAGAAGTAACTTTTGTATAATATACAAAATTAATAGGACTATCAAAGGAAAGTTCATCTTCTCCAAGATTATAAGATTCTTTATATTTTTTAACTACATATTCACCAAAAACATGATCAAAATCAGTTTTTATAGAAGGAGATGACATAGAAAATGGATCGTGAGATACAGTATAAAAAAATGTAAGTTCAGGATATTTATTCAATGTTACATACCAATGATGCCTATCTTGCCTAATTGTATATGTATTCTTTCCAAATGTGTTATTTAAATATTTGACTATTAGTTCATTATCTTCTTTCATATGAGAACAGGCATTTAACAAAACTGTACTGCATATAATAATACATAAAATAACAATTAGTTTTAAAAACTTCATATTCATCACCTATTTTAATCAAATTTAATGTTAAGAATTCTAAATTTTTTACTTAAATATTTTACAATATTATACTATTTTCTCACTTTTTTTATAGTTTTAACTTCTACTTTAATATATTATGTTAAATAAAAAATGACACTAAAACAATTTTTAAAGTTTAAGTATCATTTTTTTATTTAAGAATTTAATTTTTTAATATGTATTCTAATTACTTAGATAGTACTTTTCCTTTTTACTTTCTTTCCAAATAACACTATAAAAAATATTCCTCCAATCACAACTGCTATACTTCCAGATATTGAAACATCTAAAAATACTGCTAAATGATAACCTAATATTGATGAAATAGCTCCAATTAAAGCACTATAAATTAACATCATTTTTAAACTTTTAGAAATCATATAAGCAGTAGTAGCAGGTCCTATCATAAAAGAAATCATAAGAGTTGCTCCCACAATATCAAAAGAAACTACTGCTGTTACAGATACTAAACTCATTAACAAGTAATGAAATACTTCTGGAAATAATCCTAATGTCAATGCCAAGGCTCTATCAAAAATTGATATTTTTATTTCTTTAAAAAATATAGTAATGACTAATAAATTAAGAATTAAAATTGAAAGTCCATTTACAATTCCACTGGCAATTTTAAAACCAAATATTTCTTCTGTATGAAAGGGTGCAAAAGCTATCTCTCCTAATAAAACTGCATCTATATCCAAATGTATATTTGCTGTATATTTAGAAATAAGAACAACTGCAATGCTAAATAAAACCGATAAAACGATTCCTATTGCAGCATCTTCTTTTACTAAATTAATATCAGTTATGAGTTCAACAAGATAAACAGTCAAAAGTCCTGTTAAAGTTGCTCCTATAATAAGTAAAGGAGAATCAAATTTATGTGTAATAAAAAATGAAAGTACAATTCCCAATAGAACTGTATGACTAATTGCATCTGTAAGCATACTCATAGATCTTAAAACTAAAAATACTCCCAATAATGAACAAGCCACTGATATTAAAATAGCAATTAATTGTATTGTTAATCCTGCACTCATTTATTATCACCTTTATTTTCCTGTAATCTCAATTTTTTATTTCTCATATAAATTCTATAATTTCTGGCAATTATACCTTTTTTAGAGAATAAAAAACTGATTAAAACAAAAATTCCAGATACTAATATTATTAATGGTCCTGTTGGTAAAGTAGCATCAAATGTAGAGATAATACTTCCCATAGCTCCAGAAATTCCACCAATTATTGCAGATAAAAGAGTAACAATAGATAATTTTTTACTCCATTGTCTTGCAGCAACAGGAGGAATAACTAACATTGCTGTCATTAGGATTACTCCTGCTATCTGTATTCCAATAATAACATTAATAACTATCATAGTAGAAACTAAAAAATTTATTTTACTACTATTTATTCCGAGAGTTTTTGCATAATCAGCTTGAAATATACTTATTTTTATTTCTTTCCAAAACAATAGCACTAAAAATATTAAAATTAATCCAACAGCAATTATCAAATAAATATCTTTTACTACTAATGTAGAAGCCTGTCCAAAAATAAATCTATTCAATCCTGCTTTTTTTGCACCAGATATTTTTTTTAGGTATGTCAATAATACCAAACCTAATCCAAAAAATGTTGATAACATCAAGGCAATAGCACTATCAAATTTTACCTTTGATTTTAATTGTGTATAGTGAATTAGAAAAATACATAAAAGTCCTATTATTAAGGCTCCTAAAAGTAAAATATACAATTCTTTTTTTCTAGTAATTAAAAAAGCAAGGCATATTCCAGCAAGTGAAGCATGAGATATACCATCTCCTAGCAAACTTTCTTTTTTTAAAACTGCAAAAGTTCCTATGATAGCACTAACTATACCTAAAAGTGTACAACCAAGAGTAACTACCTTAAAGGTATAACTGTTTGAAAAAAGTTTTAATATTTCTGCCATAATTCCTCTAATCTTCCTATCTCTCTATTTAATACATATAGAAAATAATATATTATATTCCTAAATTTTAAGAATTTTTTTGAAAAAATATTAAATAATTTAAAGTGAAACTACTGCGACTTCCTATAATGTTGAAAGAGCATTTTGGAGCTATTGAAACATTATAGACTGTCAAGTAGTTGATATTTATTAATAGAAATTTTATATAACTTCATTTCAAAAAAACTATTTAGATAATGATAAATTATTTTCTGTATGTTTTATCTATATTTTCTTGTGTAAAAACTTCCTTTACTTTTCCACTAGCAATAACAGTTTTATTTATAAAAGTAACAGACTCAAAATAAGTTGGTACAGTCTGTAAATCATGATGTACAACAAGTAAAGTCTTACCATCTGATTTTAACTTTTTTAATATATCTACTATTGACTTTTCTGTTGTTGAATCAACACCTTGAAAAGGTTCATCCATAAGATAAATATCGGCTTCTTGCACCAAAGCTCTTGCAATAAAAGCTCTCTGTTGTTGTCCTCCAGAAAGTTCTGATATTTGTCTATCTTTAAATTCTAACATTCCAACTTGTTCTATTGCTTTTAAAACTTTCGCTTTTTCTTCTTTATTAACTCTTTTAAAAAGTCCAACTCTGCCATAACAACCCATTTCAACTACATCAAATAGTGTTGTAGGAAAATCCCAGTCAACACTATTTCTTTGTGGAACATAGGCTAAATTTTTTCCATTTATTTTTATTTCACCAGTAATCTGTTTTAAAAATTTTAATATTGTTTTGATAAGAGTTGATTTTCCTGCTCCATTTGGACCAACAAGTGCCATTAAACTTCCTATCTCTACATCTAAATTAAAATCTTCTAATGCTATATTTTCTCCATAAGCAACTGTTAAATTTTTAATTTCAATAGCATTCATAACTTCACCTATTTCTAATTCTTATTTTAAAGCATTTGATATAGTATCAGCGTTTGCTTTTATTGTTTTTATATAAGTTTCTGTATTATTTTCTTTATCTCCCATAGAATCTGAATAAAGTTCTCCACCAATTTCTACATTTCCACCTTTCGCTTTTACAGCTTCTTGTAAGGCTTCTATGCTTTTATGATTTACAGAAGATTCAACAAAAATAGCTTTTATATTATGTTCAACTATAAAATTAGCTAAATCTTCAATTTGTTTAGTTCCAATTTCAGAATCAGTTGAAACACCTTGTATAGCTTTTACTTGTAAACCAAATTGTTCTGCAAAATATGCAAAGGCATCATGTGCTGTAATCAAATACCTTGATTCTTCTGGAATTTCATTTATTTTAGCTTGTATATATTCAGTTGCTTCATCCAATGATTTTAAATAAGTTTTTAAATTATTTTCAAAATATTCTTTATTTTCAGGTGATATTTCACTTAATTTATCAGCAACAGATTTAGCTTGTATAGCCCAGAATTTTGTATTAAACCAAACATGTGGATCATAAGTATTTTCATCTTCTTTATGCAAAAGAGATTTATCTAATTGATCTCCTAAGTTTAAAATATATTTATTTGATAAATTTGCAAATATATCTGTCATTTTTCCTTCAAGATGTAATCCACCATAGACAACTAAATCAGCATTTTGTAATTTTCCTACATCTCCTGCTGTTGCTACATATAGATGAGGGTCTTCTCCTTCTTTCATAAGTCCTGTAACTTCAACTTTATCTCCACCAATTTCTTCTATTAAATTTTGATAATAATTTAAAGTTGTTGTTACTTTTATTTTTTGTATTTCATTAGAAGTTTTAGCTTCCTCTTTTTTCTCTCCACAAGCAACAATAAATAAAGAAATCATCATAACAGTTAATAATTTAAAAATTTTTTTCATACTAATCCTCCAATTTATTTTTTTATTATTCTTATTTATTATAATATATCTATTCTTATTATTTGTCAATATAATATTTTTAGTATATAATCTTTTTATAATTAAAATAATATTAAATTTTTATTTAAAAAATTAAAAACAAGTTGTAAAATATACAATAAATGATAAAACTATAAGGGGATGATTATATGTGGGCTATTTTTGCTATTTTATCTGCTATTTTTGCAGCATTAACTTCAATTTTAGCAAAAGTTGGAATTGAAGGTATCAATTCAAATTTAGCAACAGCTGTGAGAACTATTGTTGTTGTATTTATGGCTTGGTTTATGGTTTTTGCAACTGGAAATCAAAATGGAATTGTTGATATAAGTAAAAAAAGTTGGATATTTTTAATTTTATCAGGATTAGCAACTGGTGCTTCTTGGCTTTGTTATTATAAAGCATTACAACTTGGAGAAGTATCAAAAGTTGTTCCTATTGATAAATTAAGTATAGTGATAACTATTATCTTAGCCTTTATATTTTTAGGAGAACAAATCACATTAAAAACCCTAATTGGTTGTTGTCTAATTGTTGCAGGAACTTTTGTTATGATTTTGTAAATCAATTTATCTTTTATCAAAAAAAAGAAGAAACAACTATATTATAAAAGATATAGTTATTTCTTCTTATTTTTTAATATCAATTATCTTTTTATTCTTATTACTTTTCCACCTAATTCATAAGTTGATTTTCCCTCTTTTACTGCAAATTTTCCATTTACTAATACATATTCTATTCCATCTGGAAATTGAGTCGGCTCAATAAAAGTTCCTTTATCTATAATTTTATTTTCATCAAAGATTACTATATCTGCAAAATAATCCTCTCTTAATAAACCTCTATTTTCTATTTTAAATGTTATAGCAGGTTTATGTGTCATTTTATATATAGCTTCTTCTAAAACCATTGTTTGCATTTCACGAACAAATTTTCCTAAAACTCTTGGAAATGAACCGTATACTCTTGGATGAGGTTTTCCCCCTAATAATCCATCTGTACAAATATTGCTTTCAGGTCTTTTCATAAAAGACACTATATGTTCATCTTTTCCATAATAGTCATACATTCCAACTGCATTTTCTTCTTCCATTAATAAATCAAATACAGCATCAAATTTTTCTTTACCTCTCATTTCTGCAATTTCAGTTAAATTTTTACCAATACAGTCTTGATTTTTATTTGTTTTTACAGATGTCACAAAAATTCCATCAAAACCTGCAAAATCTATAAAATTATCCCAACCTGGAATGCCTTTTATAATATCTTCTTTCATCTTTTCGCGTAATACCTTATCTTTTAATCTTTCTATCAGTTTATCAGTTCCACCAGCATGTGCCCAAGGAGGTAAAATTACACCCAACATTGTACTTCCTGCAACATAAGGATATTGATCATAAGAAACATTAATGCCTTCTTCTTTACATTTATCCAATAAAGCTATTACTGGTTCTATCAATTTCCAATTTTTTTGTCCACAAATTTTGAAATGTGAAAAATGAATTTTTACTCCACTTTCTTTTGCTATTCTAATAACTTCTTGCATAGACTCTAACATGGTATCTGCCTCACTTCTTTGATGTATAACCAATGGTCTTCCATATTCAGCAGCTACTTTACAAATTTCTATTAGTTCTTCTGTTTCTGCATAAGCACAAGGAATGTAAATAAGTCCTGTTGAAATTCCTGCTACTCCTGCTTCCATTTCTCTTCTAGTTATTTCTTTCATTTTTTCTAATTCTTCTTTTGTTGCTGCTCTTGCTTCTAATCCCATAGCTTCCATTCTTATATTTCCATGAGGTACTAAATACAATTCATTTGGTCCAGAACCAGTTTTTGAGATTAAATTAAGATAACCATTTGTGTCTTTCCAATCCCATTTCAATTCATCACTATCTCCATCTAATCCTGCTAAATTCTTTCTCCAAGAACTAACATATTTTTCAGGTAGTGGTGCCATAGAAATTCCATCTTGTCCTAAAATTTCTGTTGTAATTCCTTGTCTGATTTTAGGTTCTACAAATGGCTCAATTAAAACTTTTAAATCAGAATGGCTATGTGTATCAATAAAACCAGGTGAAACTATTTTTCCAGAAGCATCAATTACTTTGTCTGCTGTAAAATCTAATTTACCTATTTTTTTTATTTTTTCATTTTCTATTAAAATATCAGCTAAATATCTTTTACTTCCACTTCCATCAATTAAAGTTCCATTTTTTATTAAAATTGTAGACATAAAAATTCCCTCCTTATATATTTTCAAATTTTATTTCAGGAGCTGGTTCTACTCCCATTTGTCTTTCAATATAAGAACCAACAAATATTACTATAAAAGCAATAATTCCTCCTGGAACCATTGCATTTAATCCCCATGGAGTTTTTAAAATATAAATCCATATTGCTGCTACTATTGTCCCAGCAATAATAGATAAAAATCCTGCCCTTTTAGTAACATTTTTATAAAATATTCCACAAATAAAAGCTGCAAATGGTCCAGCACTTCTAAGAGCAAAAGCTCCCATCATAACACTAATTACATTACTTGCTTCAAGTGCTATGAATAAACCTACTCCTCCTACTATAAGCATTGCTATCTTAGAAATCCATATTTCTTTTTTATCATCTTTAATTCCTTTATTTATATATGGTGTAAAAATATCATTTGTAAACATAGTCGCTGTTCCTATCATGTTTCCAGAAGCACTACTCATTGTAGCTGCTACTATTGCTGCTAAAACAATTCCAGCTACAATTGGTGGTGCAAATGTTATAGTTGCTTGAGCCAAAGCATTTTTTTGAGCTCCTTCTAATATATAACCATCAATACAGACATAAGCTAAAAGTCCTATAATAGCTGGAACTATTGCATAAATTGCTGATACAAGTCCTGCTAGGACAGAGCCTATTTTAGCTGATTTTCCATCTTTAGCTGAACAATATGTTTGAACTATTTCTTGTCCAGTAGGAAAAGTCATAAAATACATTGCTATATAGCCTAAAATAGTAGTTGCACCTATTTTAGTCATACTTAAAAAATCCATGTCATTTCCATCAACATCATGTATATTTTTAGCTTTTTCAAATAAAGCTTGAAATCCACCAACAGCTTCATTATTTACCATAATAAACATTGCTATTGACATTCCAACAGTAATAAATAAGACATGCATTAAATTTGCAGCAGTAACTGACTTAAATCCCCCAAACATAGTATAAATAATAACCACTATTGTACTCACTATTGCAGCTGTTTTAAAATTAAAACCTGTAACAACATTTATAATAGAAGCTGTTGCAATTATTTGAGCACCTGTTGCCATAAATAATGCTAATATTGAAGTAAATGCTGTAAAAATATGTGAAGCTTTTCCATATCTTTTACTTATAATTTCTGGAACTGTGTTAGCTTGAGCTCTTCTAAAATATGGTGCTATAAATGATACAAGAATAAATCCAATTCCTCCAGCTATAACATACCATGAGGCTGATAAACCATATTTAAAAACATTTGTTGCAATCCCTGTTGTACTAGCTCCTCCCGTATTAGCAGCAAATAAGGTCCCTGCAAGTACAACTGGTCCTAGTGATTTTCCAGCCATTAAGAAGTCATCATTACTTTGTTTCTTTTCTTCTTTTTTCTTAGAAGCAATAAGCCCAATAAGAACAGTTGCTCCCATATATAATAAAATAATTATTAGAGCTATAATTTGTGTTCTAGTCATAAAGTTTCCTCCTCATTTCCATAAAATTAAAGTTAAATTTCCCAGTTTTATAAATAAATATTTATTTCCTTAAATATGCTTCTAATATCGCATAATATCCTTCTGTCACTTTTTCTATTTGTTCAACTTCTACATATTCATCTATAACATGTGCTAGATTTTCTTTTGATGGACCATAACCTATTGTGTGAATTTTAGCTTCACCTGCATAATGTGAACCATTTGTACAGAAATTATAATAAGTTATTATAGGATTTTGCCCTATTGCTTTTAACCCTGAATATGCTTTTTGAATATATTCTTCTTTTTCATCATAAAGCCAACCTGGGAAAAATCTTTCTCCTTTTATTTCTTCACCAGTCCAACATCTTTCTTTGCCAATAGCATAAGAAACTTTTGCTTCAAATTCTGAATCTTCTTTTTTTAATTCATTTATACAATCTTGAATTGGTTTTAATACCCCTTCCATAGTTTCTCCAACTAAAAGCCTTCTATCATAAGTAGCTCTACAATAATCAGGAACTACTGAAGCACCTGGATAAGGTAAAGATTTTATATCGGTCAATTCTAAAATTCCGTATCCTAATTTATCTTGATGTGTCATAGGTAAAGTTTTTATTTTTTCTATTAATTTCATCATCTTATAAACTGCATTTATTCCTTTTTCTGGATTTGCAGAATGAGCAGGTTTACCAAAAGTTTCTACTACAATTTCTGCTCTTCCTCTTTGTCCTATTTTTAAATTTAATTCAGAAGCTTCTCCTATAATAACAATATCAGGTTTAACATATTTACTAACTTCTCTGGCAGCAACTCCTTCAAAACATTCTTCATGAACGATTCCAGCAACATATATTTCTCCTGAAAACTCTTTTTTTGTATCTTCTGCAAAATAAGCTCCAGCTAAAACCATTGAAATTAAAGCACCCTTCATATCAGAAGTCCCTCTTCCATAGATTTTTTCATCTTTTATTTCTCCACCAAAAGCATTTTCTTTCCATTTTTCTTCTTGTACAGGAACTGTATCCATATGTCCATCCATTAAAACTTTTAAACCATTTTTCTTTCCCTTGATACAGCCGACGATATTTCCATAACGATCTATATGAACTGTATCATATCCAATATCTTTAAATAATTTTTCTAAATATTCAACTACACCTTTTTCTTCTCCTGAATAACTTTTAACTTGTATTGCTTTTTGTAAGGCTTCTACTACTTTTTCTTTTCTTTGTTTTGTTAACATAATTTTTCCTCCTTAATTATTTTCATAATGTCCATTCCAAACTACATTTCTATAACCATCTTTATCTGTATCACCTTCTGTGCTTATACATAAAATAGATGATTCAGTATTTATGTTCAATTTTTGCCATAAATCTTTATAAATATTTTGATTTTCATAAAGAGTTATAAAAGCTCCTATTCCAACTGCTCCTGATTCACCAGAAATAATTCTCTTATCTTTATCAAGTGGAGAAGACAGTACCCTCATTCCTTTTGCTGAAATACTATCATCACAAGATAAGGCAAAATTTGAATAATCTCTTAAAATTTCCCAACTAATAGTATTTGGTTCTCCACAAGCTAGTCCTGCCATAATAGTTTTTAAATCTCCTGTTACATTATGAGGCTTTCCGTCATCTGCTTTAAAAGAGTTATATATACAATTTGCTCCATGAGGTTCACAGATAATTGTAATAGGTTTTTCTGAACCATATATTTCAGTAAGTAACGCTTGCATTGCTCCTGCAAATGAACCAACTCCTGCTTGTAAGAATACATGTGTTGGTTTTTCTTTAAATTTTTCTAATTCTTCTATAATTTCACTCATAATAGTAGAATATCCTTGCATTATCCAAAGAGGAATTTTTTCATATCCTTTCCAAGCAGTATCTTGGACCATTATCCAATTATTTTCTTTTGCTTTTTTATTTGCCAATCTTACAGCATCATCATAATTTAAATCAGTTATACTTGCATTAGCTCCTTCAGCTTGAATTGCTTTTAATCTCATTTGTGATGAACCTTTTGGCATATAAACAACTGATTTTTGTTGAAGATGTTTTGCCATCCAAGCAACCCCACGTCCATGGTTTCCATCAGTTGCTGTAATAAAAGTTAAATCGCCTAATTTTTTCTTTATTTCTTTTGAGGTTAATACAGAAAATGGAAGTTTTGAAATATCTTCATTCAAAATTTCACTTAAACATTTTCCTATTGAATAAGACCCCCCTAAAACTTTAAAAGCATTTAAACCAAAACGTTTAGATTCATCTTTTACCCAAATTTTTTTTACTCCACAGTATTTTGCAAGTTCCTTTAAATCTATCAAAGGTGTTTTTTCATAATTTGGTAAACTTTGATGAAATTGTAAAACACTTTTTATTGATTTTTCATCAAAACCAAATATTTTTTTCTTAAAATTTTTTATCTTTTTATTTTCCACCCATTCAATCATTTTCATATAAATACAACCTCCTCATATCTTGTCACTTATATTAATAAGCAAAATTTATGCCAAATTAAAAATTATAGATAATATAGTAACTTCTCATGAATTTATATATTTTTTACTATCAATTTGATAAATTATTATCATTTTGATATTTTAACTTTATTTATCATATTTTAGTTGTTTCTTATTATTTTTTGAATATATTTTTATCAAATTGATAAAATATGTTATAATAATTAAAAAAGGATATGATGCTATGAATTTTTTAAATTTTATTTTAGATGATGTTAAAAAATATTCTGAAATTGTTTCAAAAGTTATAAATATAGATGTTGAAATCATGGATTCTTCTTTTACCAGAATAGCAGGTACTGGCACTTTAAAAGAAAAAGTTGGATTAAATATGAAAGATGAATCTCATATATATCATCAAGTTTTAAAAACAAAAAAAACTATTATAATTTTTGAGCCTCGTGAAGATACTCATTGTCTTACTTGTCAAAAGAAAAATTTATGTAAAGAAGAATTAGAAATCTCAACTCCTATTATTTATCAAGATGAAGTTATTGGTGTTATAGGACTTATTTGTTTTGAAAAAGATAAAAAATATGATTTTATTGAAAAAAAAGATTTATACATTCAATTTTTGGAACAAATTGCTGAATTTATTTCATATAAAGTTTATGCATATTTTAGTAGTTTGCAGTTAAAAAGGGATAATGAAATTTTAAGTAATATTATTGACAGAGTTCAAGATATCATTCTATTAACAAATAGAAAAAATCAAATTGAATTAATAAACCAAAAAGGTAAAAATATACTAGGAACTATTTCTAAGAATGAAAAAGTAAATTTAAAAACTTCCTCAATTTTTTTGAATCAAAAAGAATTTAATTTTTCATATTCTGGAAAAGAAATTTCTGCAATAGGTGATATTTTTACTTTTTCATTAGAAAAAAATACAGAACTTACAAAAACACTTTTTGTTTTTAAAGAAATTTCAGAATTTAAAAAATATTTATTAAGTTTTCATACTAACTCTTCTATTGTATTATTAGAATCTCCTCAAATGCAAGATATTTATTCCCAAGTATCAAAAGTTTCAAAAAATGATACCTCTGTTTTGATTACAGGTGAGAGTGGAACAGGCAAAGAAATTATTGCAAAACAAATTCATGATTTAAGCTCTTATTCAAGTGGACCTTTTATAACAGTAAATTGTGGTGCTATTCCTGAATCTTTAATGGAAAGTGAACTTTTTGGTTATACAAAAGGGGCTTTTACTGGTGCTGATCCAAAGGGTAAAATAGGTTTCTTTGAAAAAGCTAATAATGGAACTATTTTTTTAGATGAAATAGGTGAGATGCCTTTACAAATACAAGTAAAAATACTAAGAGTTTTACAAGATAAAAAAATTACTCCTATTGGTTCTCGTACAGAAAAACAAATTAATGTTAGAATCATTGCAGCGACTAACAAAAATTTAGAAGAAGAGGTTGAAAAAAGAGCTTTTAGACAAGATTTATTCTATCGTTTAAGTGTTTTTCCTATTGATATTCCTCCATTAAGAGAAAGAAAAAAAGATATAAAAATTCTTGTTGATTTTTTTGTAAAAAAATATTATATCTCTTTCCAAAAAGAGAAAAAGGAAATCTCCACAGATGTTTATCAACACTTTTTAGAATATTCTTGGCCTGGTAATATCAGAGAATTAAGAAATACTATTGAATATTGTATGAATATGATAGAAGAAGATGAAAAAACTATTGATTTAAAACATTTACCTCCTAAATTTTTAGGAAACAAAGAAAAAAATGAAAAGATAAAAACATTAAAAGAATTAGAAAAAGAAGCTATTTTAAATCTTCTAAAAATTTATGGAAATAGCTCAGAAGCTAAAATAATTATTGCTAAATCTCTTGGAATTGGGATTGCAACATTATATAGAAAATTAAATTTTTATAATCTTTAATATTTTTTTCTTTTATGAGAAGATTTGTAACCTAATTTTTTTCTATATTTAGTTACTGTTCTTCTAGCTATTTTTATTCCTTCTTTTTCTAAAAGATTTACTATATCTTGATCTGAAAAAGGGTTTTCTTTATTTTCATTTTCAATATATTCTAATATTTTTTGTTGATGTAAAAATACTGCTGAATCTAAGTTAAAAAGTTTTCTTAAAGAAATTATACCAAAATCTGTTTTTATATATTTTTCTTTTACTGCCCTTGATACTGTTGAAGAACTTAAATTTAATTCATTGGCAATATCAGAAATTTTTAAAGTATTTATTCTCTTACCTTGACTTGTAAAAAATTTTTTTTGTTTGCTAATGATAATTTTCATAATTTTATCAAGAGTTTCAAACCTTTTTTCAATACAACTTACTATTTCATTTATTTTTTTATAATACTTAACATTTACTTTATTTTTTATATTTATTTGAGGTATTGAAGCTCTATTTATTTCATAAAATATCTCATCTCCTTTTATTTCTACTAAAATATCTGGAATAATTTTTTTTACTTTTCCAACACTATAACCACGACTAGGAATAGGATTTAAAGATTTAATTATATCTATATAAGAAAATAATATATCATCGTTAATATTTAATTTTTCTTTTATCAAATTATATTTTTTATCAGCTAGAAAATAAAGATAGTTATCTATAAATAAAAATAATTTTTCATCTATAATCTTCTTAACTTTTAATTGAATTTTTAGACATTCTTCTAATGAATAAGCTCCAACTCCATAAGGCTCTAAATTATGAATTATATCAAATGCTTCTTCCAATTCTTTATCACTTACTTCTAAAATATCTTTTATTTCAATTTTTGATAATTCTAAATAACCTTTTTTATTCAAATTATTGATTATAAATATACAAATTTCCTTTATCTTTGTTTCTATTTTAAAATAAGATAATTGTTCCTCTAAAATTTGAAAAAAATTCTTTTCATCTGTTAGATAATTAATTTCTACTTCTTTTTCATTATCATAATTTTCTTGATTAGAATAATTTAATTCAACTGAAATCCCTAAATCTTTTGAAAATTCTTTTTCAATAAAATTTTTTAAATCCATTACAGACATTTTAAGTATATTTATTGATAGTTTCATCATTTGTGATAATTTTAAGGACTGTGTTAATTTTTGTTTTTCAACAATATCTAACTTATTTAACTTGTTTGTCATAGTGATTCCTTTCAAACTTTTTATTTTTATTTTAACATAATTTAAAATATTAAAAAGGATTAAATAAAAAATGATAAAACAAATTAAAAATATTGAATTTTTATTCATTTTATCATTTCTTATACATAAATTACAAAATTTATTTAAAAATATTCTCTATTATCCAATTATAAATTTTTTCTTCATTTATATCTTTTAAATCATTGTTAATTATATATTCTTGAACATTTATAATATTTTTGTCTTTTAAAATTTTTCTACAGCCTCTTTGACAACCATTTAAAATAATGACTTTATCTAATTTTTGTACTTTTTTATTTTTTAAAAGCATAATGTATACTTTTTTTCTATCATAAAATGGATTGCATCCTCCACAAAATTTAATTTTCATCTGTTACTATATTTCCTGAAGAAGAGAAATTACCTAATAACAAAAGAACTAATATTATTCCAACTCCTAATCCCCAAGCTGCACCTTTTATAGCAATTACAGAAGCCATTACTCCAGCAATTCCCATATCAATAGAATTTTTACATAAACTCATTGCAAGTCTTGTGCATACATAGCCTTGTACTAATAAAGTTAATGATAAAGCCACTGGTAATGTTGGTTGAACAAGTGAAACTATTGGAATAATAGCAACAGATATAAATGTCATAAGTCTAAATGTTCCAACTCCACTATAAACAGAATCCATATTTTCTCTTCCTTCTTTATATCTTTCAAATACAGCTGCTGATACTGCTGCCCATAATGGTCCACATAATGGTATATAAGGTATAAAAATTCCTTCTATAAAATTACGAATGCCACTTATTAAATTTGAACGATTAGAATTGAATTCTATAACTTCATCTTTTCTTACTCTGTCAGCTTCTCCTAATAAGGCACCACTTGTAACAAAATCTCCAAAAGCAATTATATAGACCATAATAGCCATAGGAATTGCTTTTATAAATAAATCTCCACTAGGAAAACCTACTCCAAAAACACTAACTTCTTTTAAAATATTTGCAAATTCTGGTATTTTTATAAATGTTCCTATTTTTATATCAGGAAATGGGAGCTCATTACAAAGTGGAGCTACAATTATACTTACTAGAATTGCTGGAAGCATTCCATATTTACCAAGTATATTTATAAATTTATATTTTTTCCTATACATTTTAAATCTTTCTGAAAATAATAAGAAAAATGATAATAATGCTCCTATGGCAATTGAATAAGGATACAGATTAAATCTTCCTTTTCCTGCTGAAAATTCTCCAATTATTGCTGCAAAACCTGCTCCTAAAAGAATTCCAGATTTTATTGAAACAGGGATAATTTTCATAAGTTTTCCAGCTAAGCCAGTAATCCCCATAAACAAAAATATAAATGCTACTAATAATTGAAGTGCTATCAACGCTTGTATTCTTTCTGGTCCTATTTCAAATCTCGTTAAATAAGCCATAGTTAATGGTATAGATGGAGTAATCCAACCTGGTACAACAGGGTCTCCTAAAAGTGCATGTAAATTATAAAGCAATCCATTTATTATAACCATTGACCAAGCTAATTCAAAAGGTATTCCTAATCCTTCAGTCAACATAGGAATTGCTCCTAAACAAGTTGCGCACATAAGTATTGCTTGTATTCCTTCAGAAATTTCAAATCTATAATGAATAAAAGGTAATCTAAGTTTAAAAGGTCCCAATTTCATATAGGGTTGTTCTTCACCATATTTTCTTTTGTATATAGCTCCAACTGGACTTCCACAGCAAGAAACTTGTTGAAGTTCTTCTATTTCTTCATTTTTTTTATTCATAAATTCCTCCTTATAAGGTCCCAAATTTTCCTACTGCTTTCCTTTTAAGTTCTTCTCTAAAATCTGGATGAGCTATTTCTATTAAAGCCTTGGCTCTTTCTCTTAGAGATTTTCCTTTTAAATGAGCTATTCCATATTCAGTTACAATATAATCAACATCATTTCTTGAAGTTGTTACAGCTGCTCCTTCATCCAGTGTAAATACAATTTTAGAAATTGTTCCTTTTGCAGCAGTTGATGGAAGAGCAATTATTGATTTTCCACCTTTAGACATAGCTGCTCCTCTTACAAAATCAACTTGTCCTCCTGTTCCACTGAATTGTTTTGAGCCAATAGATTCTGCATTTACTTGTCCCATTAAATCAACTTGAATAGCCGAATTAATTGAAATCATATTATCATTTTGTGCAATGATAAAAGGATTATTTACATAGTCAACTGGATGTAATTCTATTTCTGGATTATTATCTATATAATCGTATAGTTTTCTAGTTCCAATTAAAAAGCTAACAATTGATTTTCCAGTATTTATATTTTTCCTTTTATTTGTTATTACACCTAAATTAACTAAGTCTACAACTCCATCAGATATCATTTCAGAATGTATTCCCAAATCTTTTTTATGTCTTAAAAAACTAAGGACAGCATCTGGAATTGCTCCAATACCTAATTGTAAAGTAGCTCCATCATCTATCAAACTTGCACAATGTTCACCAATTCTTTTTTCAATTTCCCCAATAACTGGAATTTTTAATTCTATAATAGGAGTTGCTTGTTCAACAATATAGTTAATATTATCAATATGAATAAAACAATTCCCTAAAGTTCTTGGCATAAATTTATTTACTTGTGCAATAACTATATTAGAATTTTCTGCTGCACATTTTGTATAATCACAGGAAATTCCATAACTACAATATCCATGTTCATCAGGATAAGAAACTTGGATAATTGTTACATCTGGATTTAAAACTCCTCCTTTTTTAAATAATTCAGGCATTTCAAAAAAGAATGAAGGAGTATAATCTCCATAGGAACTATTTGCTGCTTCTCTTGTTGTTCCACCTGCAAATAAAGCATTATGTCTAAAATATTCAGAATTTTCTTTTTTTGCATATTCACCTTTTCCCATAGCTACTAAATGGATAATTTCTGTTTTTTTAAATAATTCTTTATTTTTCATTAGAGCTTCAGTTAATAAGATTGATTCTCCACAAGCATGTTCAAAAATTATTCTTTTAGCTCCTGCAATTTTTTTAATTGCCTCATCAGAAGTACAAAGTTTTGATTCATACCTTTCTTTCCAATTTTCCATTCCTATCCTCCTTTAAAATACTTTTTGCTAAATTCCATAATTCATCAGATACCCCAGTTTCTATATAAATATTTTTTATTTCTAAAAATTTTTCTAAAATACTTTTCTTTATAAAATTTTCATTAGTTTCTATAGAATGGGGGCAAACACAACATTGCCCCTTTAATCTTAAATTTAATTCTTGTTTTTCAATAGAATAATTTATAATTTCTATATCTCCTCCATGACTTTTTAAATATGGTCTTATTTCTTTATCTAAAAATTTTTCAATTTTATCCATATTCTCACCTATTTATTTTTTTAAATATCTATATCCAATATATCTTTAACAAGTTGTTTTTTAGCTTCTAAATTAGATTGTCTGCTAATCATTATTCTTTGAGCTTGTGGAGAACCAGCACCATGTAATGATTCAGTTCTATATCCTACTGCTGCTGTTCCTAATGTTAAGTTTTCAATAAATCTTAAAACTTTCATTCTTGTTATTGTAGGAACTGTTGCAACCCCTTTAAGATACTTTTCAACATAATGTCCAACTTCTTTTGAATTTAAATCTGCTTCTGAAGGTAATGTTACCAAAATTCCTCCTGCAATATCTTCAGCAAGTCTTGCTATTTCATAAGGAAATCTTGTAACATTTTGCTTACATACATTTGCAAGTAACAAATCTATTTCATAAGAACCAGCTGCTGTTTTATGTCCTTCACTTGAACAAGCAATACCTGCACAATAAAGTGTTTCATTAAGGTGAGTCATTTCAATAATTTTATCTTTAATATGAGAGGCTTTTTTTGTACCATTATAATCAGATATTAAAGCAGTAGCCCCTATTAAAACATCTCCTACTCCAACTTTACATCCACCATAGCTTTGTCTATGAAAACCAGCAAATCTTTCAACCAAAGAATTAGAAAATTCATATTCCCCACACATAAAAATTCTATCATTTGGAACAAACACATTATCAAAAACAACTAATGCTTCATGTCCTCCAAATTTTGGATTTCCAACATCAACCTTACTTCCTTCAAGTTTTCTTGTATCACAAGATTGTCTACCATATATCATTTTTATTCCTTTTGTATCTGTTGGAACTGCAAAACATACAGAATAATCTTTATCAGCTTCAGTCATAGATAATGTAGGCATAACTAAAACTTCATGAGAATTTACTATTCCTGTTTGGTGTGCTTTTGCTCCTCTAACAACTATTCCATCTTCTCTTCTTTCTACTATATGTAAAAACATATCTGGATCTGCTTGTGCTGAAGGTGCTAAACCTCTATCCCCTTTTGGATCTGTCATAGCTCCATCAACTGTTAAATCATTTTCTTGGCAGTATATTATGTACTTCTTTAATTTTTCATGATAATTTGTTCCCAACTTTTTATCCATATCATAAGTTGTACTATAACAAGCATTAAAAGCATCCATTCCTACACATCTTTGAAAACAAGAAGCAGTTTTTTGCCCTAAAAGTCTTTGCATTTTTACTTTTTTTACCAAATCTTCTGTACTTTGATGAATATGAGTAAATCTATTTATTTTTTTCCCAGTTAGATGAGATGTTACTGTCATCAGTTCTTCATATTCTGGTTCTTGAGCTAAATCATAAGTCATTTTAACTGAATTTAAAGATGGTCTTATTATTGGGTGATCCACTGGACACTCAACTCTTTCTCCAAAAATATAGACTTCCATATTCAACTTTCTCAAACTTTCCACATATTCATTTCCTGTCATTAATGCCATAAATATCACTCCTTAATTAAAAAATTTTGTTTCCCTTATAAGATTAATAGGCAATGTCTATGCCAAAAATGTATTTACTAATTTTCCAATATTTTTAAAATCATTTTTCTATAAATTTGCATAAAAGCAAAAAAATTAATGCAAAAATAGAAAAATTTAATATTTTTTGCACATACACAAAAAAAGAGAAAATTTTTTAACACCAACTTTCCCTTTTTTATCTCATAATAATTATAATTTTATTAAATTAAAAAATTTTATTTTTGAAATTTTCTTGTAACTGTGCTTGGATTAACATTTAACATCTTTGCAACTTTACTTTTAGAATAACCTTTTTCCATTAAATATTTAATTACATCTTTTTGAAACTGTTCAGTTGCATCTTTTAAACCCATTTTTGCATAAATTTGAAAACAACAGGTACATAATAATTCCATCTTACTTATTTCATTTTTTTTAATTAATTCATTAGTTATATAACTTGGTATACTTTCAACAGTTATTTCTTCATCTTTACTTACAACTACCATATATTCAATTAAATTTCTTATTTCTCTAATATTTCCAGGCCATTTATAATCTTGTAAAAGTTGAAAAACTTCCTCTGATATCTTTTTATCCAAATCATATTTTTGATTATAAAACTTTAAAAATTTTATCATCAGTGGTAAAATATCCTCTTTTCTTTCTCTAATAGGTGGAATTGTTATATTGATTACATTTATTCTATAAAAAAGATCTTTTCTAAATTTTCCTTCTTTAATTAACTCTTCAATATTAGCATTTGAAGCAGACACAATTCTAACATTTGTTGTTATAAATTTTTCTCCACCTATTCTCAAAAATTTTCCTGTTTCTAAAACTTTTAATAATTTAGCTTGTGTTTCTAATGAAAGTTCTGAAATTTCATCTAAAAATAATGTTGAATTATTAGCTAATTCAAAAACTCCCTTCTTTCCTGAAGCTAAAGCACCAGTAAAAGCTCCTTTTTCATAACCAAATAATTCTGATTCTACTAATCCTTCTGGTAAAGAACTACAATTTATTTCAAAAAATTCATTTTTATTTCTATTACTTAATTCATGTATCATTTTTGCTAAAAAAGTTTTTCCAGTCCCTGTTTCACCTTGAAGTAAAATACTAGTGTCAAATCTTGCAGAATCTTTTATTAATTGTAATATTTTTTCCATTTTAACATTACTTGTAATAAAATTCTCATTATATATATCTCTTTTTATTTTTTCTATTTCTTTTTTATATTTCTCAGTTAACTCTTTTGCTTTAAATAATTCTTTTTCTAATTTTTCAAGCTCTTTCATATCTCTTACATTAGTTACAACATAAATAATATTATTATTTTCATCAAAAACTGGAGTACCTGTTACCAAAATATTTTTTCCTGATTTTAACTTTTGATTGATAGTTACTTTTTTTCTCTCTTTTATTGCTACCAATGATGAAGATTCATTAAAAATACCATTCTTTACTAATGTTTTCATATTCTTTCCTATTAAGTCTTTTTTATTTATTCCTGTTATATTTTCATAGGATTGATTAAGAAAAATAGTGTTTGCATTACCATCTGTCACATAAATTCCATCATATGATGATTCCACTATTAATTTAAAAAGTTCATCAATATTTTTTATTACTCCTTTCATAGTTAGTCTCCTTATTTATATTTTATGTTTAATCTTTATTTATTATAGTAAAGTATTTATAACATAAAGTCAATAAATATAAAAATTATAAATTTTTATAATACTTTATCTTTTTTATAAATATTTGATAGTTACTTAAAATATATTAAGATAAGCAAAATAAAGTTTATTGTATTTATAAATGTAATATGATAGAATGATAACAATGTTTACTAAAATAATATAATAAAGGTGATAATTAAAATATGAAAAAAGTTTATGATATGACAAAAGGAAAAATTTGGACTATAATCCTATCTTTTTCTCTGCCACTTCTTGGAGCAAGTTTAATTCAACAATTATACAATACTGCTGATATGATATTTGTAGGAAATTTTGTAGGTAAAGAAGCAACAGGAGCTGTTGGTGCAAGCAGTTTATTATTCACTTGTATTATTGGACTATTTACAGGAGTTTCAATAGGAGTTGGAGTTGCTGTTTCTCAAAAAATTGGTTCTAAGGATTTAGAAATGGCTTCAAAAGTTTCTCATACTGCTATAACATTTGGTATCATTGGATGAATTATTTTAACTCTTATAGGTTTCTTTTCTGCTGAGTTTTTATTAACTTTAATGAACACTCCAAAAGAAATAATGTATGATTCTGTCCTATATTTAAAAATTTATTTTTTAAGTATGTTACCAATGATTTTATATAATATTGGTGCTGGAATTATTCGTTCAACTGGAAATTCAAAGGCTCCATTCTATATACTTATAATAGGCGGATTGACAAATGTATTTGCCAATTATATCTTTGTAGTAGTTTTTAAAATGGGAGTTTCAGGTGTTGCTATTGCCACTGCTTTATCTCAAACATTGACTGCTGCCATTGTTTTAACATATCTATTTAAAAACAAAACTGCAATTAAATTTAAAACTTCTGAGTTAAAAATAGATTTTTCTTTATTAAAACAAATTTTATACTTTGGTTTACCTGCTGGAATACAGTCAATGCTTATAACATTTTCAAATATAATAGTTCAATATTATATAAATGGTTATGGTGGAGATGCTGTTGCTGCCTATGCAACATATTTTAAATTAGAAAATTTTATTTGGATGCCAATAGTTGCAATAGGACAAGCAAGTATGACTTTCTCTGGGCAAAATGTAGGAGCTAATAACTATAAAAGGGTTAAAAAAGGAGCTTTTGTTGCCATACTTTTATCAGGAGGTTTAAGTATAGTCATTGCAACAATAATATTAACTTTCTCACATACTTTTATGAGAATATTTATAAAAAATAAAGAAATTATTTATTTAGGAAGTCAAATAGCTTTAACAACTTTTCCTTTCTATTGGTTGTATTCTATATTAGAAGTTTTAGGTAGTTATTTAAGAGGAATGGGGTATTCAATAGTATCAATGTATATCACTATTATTTGCCTTTGTGGAGTTAGAATATCATTACTTTATTTAATTTCAAAATTTAATCTTGATTTTAAATCTGTTGCGTATGTTTATCCTATGACTTGGTTTTTCACAGCAAGTATATTTATAATTGCTTTCCTAAAAATTATAGGTAAAAAAATTAAAAATCCTAATTAATTTTTATAATAAAAAAAGATAAGACGAATATTTAATTTATATTTATCTTATCTTTTAATATAGGTTATTTGTCAAATAGTGTTGATAAAAAAGTTTAGACTTACAATTAACATAATTAAGAG
>ENA-OPSG01000183-OPSG01000183.1-human-gut-metagenome-genome-assembly--contig:-NODE-183-length-43302-cov-9.528198_pt1 | contig 43302 bp, 22 predicted proteins | sample MGYA00241454_ERZ501900 | MGnify/ENA primary metagenome ERZ501900 (study PRJEB25962, sample SAMEA2042225) | human gut metagenome | biome: human gut; feature: human-associated habitat; material: faeces... | reverse complement strand
AAACTCCGTATGATATATATAAAAGGCAGCTATGCGCATTCCCCATTTGAGTATCGGAGCCAGACGGAATGTCTTTTTCTTGCTGCTCTGTCTGTCAGAGAATAGGGCCACATCAAATATCATACGCTCTTTCAGGAAAGCTTCTCGGTTTTCCTCCGAGGCTTCCACCCAATCAAGGATGCGCTTTTCTTCTTCAATGGTGGCAGTTCCTCTAAAATACTTATATAATAGTTCTTGATTCATGACGTACTTAAATGGTTAATTAAATAAGGGAGGTTTTTCCTGTCCTTCTATAATTAATACAGATAAGTTCGTCACTACCCTAACGGGAAATGAAACTTTTTTTGTTTTATGAAATAATAAAGCTATTTACTGCATCAATCTACTGCGTTGGGAATGATGGATACAATGTAGCATTCGTCCGAAGCTTCGGCTTTAAATAGATTGTAAGCAATGCCTATGGCTTCCTCCGGGGAGTTTGCTTCAATATTCTTGTTGACATTCAGGGTTTCAAAAATTTGTTCTCCCTCGATAAGCACGTAGTATATTATTACAATATATCTCATAACTACCATGTTTAATAGCCAGCAATATTACTGATGCTGCAAACATATGCCTTTTATTTATATTATCAAAGAAAAGCAGAAGAGTTTTATCAGAGAAGAATAGAAGTCAGATAATCTTTTAGTTCCACACGAAGAATACGTAAAGCTTTAGTGATATGAAACTCCACTGTTTTGAGGGAAACGTTCAGTTGTTCCGCTATTCTTTTATTCGGTAGGTTGCTATAACGGCTGAGCATGAATATTTCGCGGCTTTGAGGTGGCATCTTTTCCAGAGCTTTATTTACGATGTGCTGTATTTCTGTGCTGAATATTTTGTCGGGTTCGCAATCCTTTAAAGTAGCATACATTGTCTTTTTCTTTAATTATATATGGCCCTGCTGGCGTCTGGACACCATCTTTATATCCATCCGGCCTTTCTTTGTTAAGCAAGGTTGGACCAAGGGTAACTCCTTCCCCAAAAGTCTTATTAGTTATTTCCTCACTTGCGCCAAGATAATGAGCTTCATCTATTACATCTCTATAATAGTGAATTTCATAAGACAAATCTGTCCTTCTGGAATATACTACGTTTACGACGTCTCCGCCATCCGCGCTGATATTCTCCGCTCCGCTCCTGGCTCCGGGTACTGCGTAACCCGCCGGGGCGAACTTTGTTAAATCGGCTGGGATTGCATCTCCAAAGGTTCCTGTTCCTTCCACCTTGTCAAGGTAGTTTCCTTCTTCTATGCTGTCCTTGTAGTAGTTCACCGTGTAGCTCAGGTTCGTCTTCTTGCTGTATACCACGTTTACGACGTCTCCGCCGTCAGCACTGATCTTCTCCGCTCCGCTCCTGGTTCCGGGTACTGCATAGCCTTCCGGGGCGAACAGTGTTAAATCTGCCGGGATTGTATCTCCAACAGAACCTGTTCCCTCAACTTCTCCAAGGAAATTACGGTCGCTTATGCTGTCCTTGTAGTAGTTCACCGTATATTCATGGGAGACACTCCTGTAATACAATTTTAATACAGTATTATTATCACTAACTGCCGCGCTCGAATACTCATAATTTAATGCATATTCTTTAAGACTTGATACACTCTTCAGATCGGTATATATGATATATGTTTCACCATAATACCCCTCTATCTTTGTATTTTGCAGATTTCCATTACGTACATACCCGTTAAAATCAGTTCCTTCTCTTGTAAGTACGCCTAACGTAGAACTCTCCAACTCTCCTGTCAAAGGCTGACCATCTTCAGTTAAATACTGTATCTGCAAATTCGCTTCATTCGGTTTAATATAAATTCTTACTGTTACCGTCTGACTTGATTCGGTCCATCCAACGCTAAACCCATTTTCCCAATTAATTTCAACATTGTCGACAGTTACCTTAGAAACGGAATATGCGTTATCCAAATTAGGCGTAATATATATACCGCTTACTCCCGGATGTTTATCATGATAACTCGTCAATGATGATCCCATACTATTTCCGCTTAGTTCATCAATTAATTCATATTCAATTTTTCTTGTATTGTCATTACTATTCTCCCACCAATCGGACACAGCAATTTCAACCTGCTTCGCCAATTCTGTTCTCTGTAGGTAATAAAAAACTAATTGATCAGTTGCGGCAAAGTCTTTCCAACTTCCAGAAGATGTATAATATTGGATATTTTCGTTAAAAAACCTTAACCTTTCGATTCTTTGCCCATTTTCTACACGGTTAATGCCTGCATTATTCGTTTGATGATAGTTTGCTGGAAGCACTCTGGCATGCCAAAAAATAAGTTCATCATTCTCTCTTGTTCCTGTAGATGGAGCAATCTCGTCTACCGGCACACCGCTGTCTCCATACTGTGACAGGTCTGTACTGCTGATATTCTTTGACTGCTGTCCGTCCGAACCTGTAACTTCACGATTAGTAATCCAATACTCTGCATTAATGCCAGATGTATCTGTCACTATTATTGTATAGGAATATTCTCGCCCCCAACTACTAGCTGCCCTTACCATGGCTGTTCCTGGCTTAAGTCCAACTATCTCAATACTATTCCTATTCTGAGTACTGCCGCTTATAAAGCTAATAACATCGGAACCTGAAGTAACGCTCCAATCAGCATTTAACAGCGTATTTCTATTATTCTCATTATAAAGAGTTAATTTTTCACCAACGGCAATAGTGGTCGAATCATACTGTTTATTACCGCTCACAACCGCATAAATAGTAAAATGCTCAGCCTCAAAGGAAATCTCGCCAACTGTCTGTTCTCCTGGAACATCCACTGTATCGCTTACAGTCTCAACCTTTACTATATCTTCTGGAGCAATTTCACTTTCCTGGGCGGCTGCCTTTTCTTTCTCTTCCTTATTACTATCCTGCACGGTTTCAACACATACAACCTCAACAACATCGGCCTCTGCACTCTGTTCTATAATCGGCTTACCTGTGAATGTAACATTTACAAGCCGACTTCCACTCCACATCTCAGCATCAAGAAGTTTGTCTCCAAGCCACAGATTAATATCATAAGCCATGACTGAAGATACATTCTTTTTGGTATCAGCACTGATTATCTCCTGAACAGCTGTTTCTACATTATCATTGACGCGTACAGCTGTAGCTCTTACTCCTGCTGGCAACACCCCTTCTTCCGCCACTATGTGGATTACCATTCCGTCATCCATCACAAGCTCTGCATCAAAAGCCGGATGTATATCAGTTTCCACCGTATAGACTTCAACCTCCTGCTCCTCATAAACTTCTGGAACAGTATACCACGCAGTCTGCGAACCATCCTCATTATCAGCTATCGAGTCAGCTTCCAATACTTCTCCATTAGCCGTAACACTCTCAACCGCAAATCCAATCTGATTCTTAACTCCAAAGGTTAAACTCTCTCCTTCTTCCACACCTCTGGCGCCATCCACGATACGTGCACCAGCTCCCGGATTAATGGAGTAAGTAATTTTGTAACCATCAAAGTCATCCAAAGCCTTCAACTGATTAATCGTAGTGGTATAAACCTTTGCAGTACTGCAATACCCCATACCAACCAAATCAGTTGTTGATGCTTTATTAACTGTCTCTTCCGGCTTAACCTCCGGTTTCGTAACATCGGAAGGGGTTCCTACCTGAACTTCTTCGGTTGCAGCGGGTGTTTCCGCTGCATCTGTCGTAGTCTCAGGAGTCGTAGTCTCGTCACCCTCTGACGGAGCAGCTGTAGTTCCCTCTGTGGTTGTTTCACTCGGGTCTGTGCTCTCCCCTGCCTCGGCAGTAGTTTCATCCGATGCAGCCGCTGGGGATTCTTCCTGTTTTCCTTCCTGTGCTTCCGTAGTACTTTCAGTCTCTGCTGGGGCTACCGGCTCTGTCTCTTTTTCTGTCGGAGCCTCTGTTTCCTTAACAGCTTCTGTCTTTTCTTCCGGCTCAGCCTCAGGTTCCTTAGCTTCTTCAACTTTTGGAGCTTCCTCAGCATTACCTTCCTCATTATCAGCTACTACCGGCGCATAATGACGGATGATGGATGCCACTGGCTCACCTGTTGCCGCTTCTGGCTCGGCTGCTTCCGGTTCAGGCGCATCTGCTTCTGCAGCCTCCTGAGTTTTTTCCTCAGTTGTTTCCGGAGCATCCGTTGCTTCTTCTGTCGTCGCTTCCTCTGTGGCAGCCGCTTCTGTAGATGTCTCAGTCACACCTTCTGTCGGAGCCGTGCTTCCCTCTTCCGGAGCAGTCGTCTGTTCCTCTCTTGGCGCATCCGTAGACTCACTCTCACCCGGAACAACTGTGGTGGTTTCATCTACCGTTCCTTCTACGGTTGGTACTGTGGTATCAGGAGCTATGGTTTCCTCAGTGCCTGGTCCATTGACATCTTCCGGTGCAGTGGCTGTAGTCTCCTCCACTGGCTTGGAAATGTAATTAATCTCCTCATCACCATATGCCGCTTCAAAGCTCTTTACAGTAATTCTCTTGGTCTTTTTAACCTTTTCTACGCCATTCTCCATCCTTGTGATGTTTGTGGAGCAGCTGATAGTATCTTCCCCATTATTCACATATAAGAAGATAATCTCCTCATCGCCGGTTACCATATACATGTCATCGGCATCTTCCGGCAGTCGAACGAATACTCTCAGTTCCGCATCCATACTGCCGCCGTCCGGATCCGGGAATACTTCTAATACTTTCCCCTCTCCGTAAAACAAACTCTCGAATTTAGCAATGTCTCCATTGGTAAAGTCGAGATCGCCCGGTGATATTACATTGCCGTTTTCGATTGCTTCTTCGATAGCTGTCACCAATTGGGAACCCGTCATTTCGAATGTGACAGACTCTGACGACGATGTAGCCCCATAAGCTGCGTTCAGGTCCGCACCAACATTGGTACAAACCATGGCTGCCGCTAACGCGAAGGCCACCAGACGCTTCCGCATGTTATAGACTGATTTCTTTAACATGCCAGACCTTTTTCGTCCTTCCATACTTACACTCCTCTCATAATTTTTTCTTTCTACATAATTCCAGATAAATCCAACTGGCTGAAATTAGTATAGCAAACCACAGTTACAATCTGGTTACAATTTAAGAAAGTTTAAAATTTTTCTTAAATTAATTATGTAATTATAGATTCCCTCGCTATAATCATAGCAAAGAGGGCGTTATGCAAAGCGTTATTTTTCCATGATTTTTCGTTACTTTTTATTTAGATCATTAAAATTTAGCCTGTTTTTTATAACCCTTCCATGTATTTGTATCCACACATTTCCATTTATAAAATTTTAAGAAACTATCGAACGAATGAGAAAAAACCTCATTTTCAATTGTATTATTATCAATAATATGGTAAAATGATTACAGATACATAAAGATACATATTTTTGAGATTTTTTCTCACGTTTTGAGGTGCTATTATGCTAATCCAGTTCAGTTTTAAAAATTTCAAAGCATTCAAAGAGGAAGTTTTGTTGGATTTCCTACCTGCCTCCATCAACGAACATAAAAATACCCTGTTGAAGGACCCGGCTGACGGCGAACGCATCCTTCCTCTTATCGGAATCTATGGCCCCAACAGCAGCGGTAAGTCCACGGTCCTCGATGCTTTATCCTGTCTCTCCTCTCTGGTCACAGCATCTGTAACCGTACCAACCAGAATCAGAGATGTGCATTGTCTGTTTTCGGCAGATTGTAAGGATATTCCCACTCAGTTTGACGTGTTATTCCGCAGCCAGGGGTTCCTGTTCCGCTACCAGCTCCAGTTCTCAATGGGAACCATCGCTGAGGAGAATCTGTTCTACGGCAGTCTGGGCGGAAGTGATACGGGTATTCTTTTTAATAGGAAAGAATCCGTCATCCATCCCGGACGTGAACTCATCTCCTTCTCCCTTAAGGCCGTGCCTCCATCCGTAACTTTGCTGTCATGGCTCAATGCCTATACGGATTCCATACATGCCAGGGCCGCCTATTCCTGGTTCAGCAGAATACAGGGAAACAGTCCCAGGGAACTTCCTTCCGACATGGATACCCGGCGGAGACTGTGCGGTATCCTTAAGGATTTGGGACTTGATATAACGGATTACAGTATCATACCGGACTCAGACCACAAATCCCCTGCTGCATTCCTTGTTCACAGTCCTTATGAAGGCTGCACCTTTGAACTGCCGTGGGAAGATGAATCCATGGGCACAAAAAAACTGCTCTCACTGCTGCCTTCAGTCCTGGCCAGTCTGGATGACGGAAGCCTGATGATGGCAGATGACCTCGACTGTATTCTTCACCCTCACGCACTCCGTTATCTGATTGCGCTCTATGCCAATCACGAGAAAAATCCTCACAATGCGCAACTGCTATTCACCGCCCATAACACTGCCATTTTACAGCCAACGCAGATGCGCCGGGATGAAATATGGCTTTGCTGCCGTCAGGAAGGGCATGATACGGAATTATACCCTCTGTCCAGTTACAAAAAAGAAAATGGCCTCATCCCGCGTAATGATGAGGCCTATGGAAAGCAGTATCTGGAAGGCCGTTATGGTGCCATGCCCAATATACATGCCTAGAACGCGTTTAATTATTACATTCCAAAATCCGGATACCGTATTCTTTCTATATAATAACAAAGCCGCCGCAGATTCACTCTTCTGCGGCGGCTTATCTAATCCCAACCAATCTGTTCTATTACTAATCTTTCTGTCAGCTTCCCCTTATTCTTCCTATATCAAACTCTCCGGCATCACCTGGTAATTGAGTTTCACCTTCCTGCCCCCATCCCAGAGACGCAGGTTCCTGTCTATCCTCTCATAAATCCGCAGGCAATACTCATTGGACGTGCCGTTTAGCATGACCAGATATTGGCTTGGATTATAGCAGGTAAATAAATCGCCTTTTCTGAGGGACTTGGCGATGGCATCGTGAAGCTTTTCTGACGCGGTCTTTAAAAACTCCCCTCCTGTATCCAGAGGTTTTCCCCTGGCATCCAGCAAGGTACAGCACAGAAGCACACTGGAAAAATCCACTCTCTCAGCCATGCGGGCCAAAAGCCTGTAACAGTCGATAAATGCCGGATATGCACAGTAATAAGGGCCGTTAATCCGGTCCCTCTCGTGAAGGCTGTCCCTTATATCCTTAAGCGTATCCGATGTATAACGAATCTGTCCGCTCATAATGCGGAACCGTTCCAGCATCTTCTCAGAAGGAGGAAGTCCCTGTTCCTCAAAATACTGGGAAACTGCGGCGTCATACACCTGCATGGCTTCCTTGAAGCGCTTCATGGCAATGAGGCAGTCAATTTTCATAATCTGGCATTCCTCATACGGATACAGCTCGCAGGCATAATTACATATCTCCAGAAGGCCGTTATATTCCCGGTTTTTCTTCATGAGACTGCTGGCAGCCCGCAGGCAGCTAAAGTACAGCTCCTGATAGCGCACTCCCACCACTGATACCCATTTCTCGCCGGCAAGCTGGGCCAGAAACTCTCCCTGATACAGACCACAGGCCCGCTTTAAGAGTGCCTCATCATGGGTGCGCAGGGCCTCCTTTGCCGTATTCTCGAAATCCCTGGCATCAATATACACCGGCAGCTCCCCGCTGTCCCACCTGTAGATTCCTCCGTCTGTGCGGATATACTCGCGGGGCGGCAGTTCACTGCCCTCCAAAAGCTTGCGGAGCCGGAATACCGCGGCCCGTAAACTTCCCGAAGGATTGGAGCATTCACCATTTCCGTAGAGCATATCCAGAAGCTCCTCCCTGTGTACGCCCTCCTCTCCTGAATACAGCAATATAAGTACCAGCTGCAGTACCTTTCCCGAAGGTCCTCCGGGAATCTGCAGCGGCTTCCTGTTATATTCCAGCATGATACTTCCCATCATAAATACGGTCAGACCTTCCCCTTCTCTGGCCGGATAACATGTGCCTTCCCCCTTCATTTGTATCCCCCTTGTGGTAAAGCGTTATTTTATATATAACACATTTTACTACAGATTCCTATGTTTTTCCATTATTTATCTTTCATAGACCAAAAATAGTAAGGAACCTCAACCAAAAGCATGACACTCCAGCCTATGGCGCAGGCATATGCAACCCCCGGAAGTCCGATTCCGGGCGTTAACAGGTACACAAACACTACCCTGAGGCTGGTTTGGACAAAGGTTCCCAACAAAGTAACGCTCATCTTTCCCATTCCCCTGAAAAATCCCTGGATTCCATTGGTAAATGCCGGAAACACATAAAATAACGCCATCATTCCCAGATAACTGCTGCCCAATGCCACAATCCCTTCATTTCCCGCCGTTACAAACAGCCCCATAAGCGGCCTTCTGAACAATGTAATGGTTATGCAGATGAACACCCAGTAACATGCTTCCAGCATGAGCCCTCTCCTAAATCCCTTTCGGATGCGCTCCTTCCTGCCCGCCCCTCTGTTCTGCGCCACAAATGTGGTAATTCCATGTGAAATGCTCTGCTCAGGCGTAAACGCAAAATCATCAATTCGGTTAACCGCGTTGAACGCCGCAATCATATCCACGCCCAACGGATTGACAGCGCCCTGAATCAACAGCTTTCCGATGGGCTGGCAGGACTGCTGCAATGCCGTAATGCTGCCGTAACGCAGTGTCTGCCTGAGAAGCTGTCTGTCCATGTTAAACTCTCCATGCCTTAACTGCAGCATGGGAATTTTTCTGTATACATACGTTATGCATAGAAAGGCCGAAGCCGCCTCCGCCACCACCGTGGTAACAGCAGAACATACAATGCCGAATCCCATCCCCCCAATAAAAATCAAATCCAAAACCGCATTTAATATGGAAGAAAAAGCTAAAAACTTGAGCGGCGTTTTAGAATCCCCCACACTCTTAAGGGCAGCCGATACTGCATTATAAAAATAAGTGAACGGCGCGCCCAGAAAAATGATGGACAGGTAAGAAGCCGCCTTGCCCAGTATCTCATCCGGCACTCCCAGCACTCCGAGAAGAGGTTTTGAGAAAAATCCTCCAAGTATGGCTATTAACACTGAAAAATAGCAGCCAAATATGACTGTGGTGGACATTTCCCGTTTCAGCTTTTCTTTCTGGCCGGCTCCATAAAACTCGCTCATCAGTACGGACGCCCCCATACAGATGCCCGATATTCCGAGTATGACAATATTCATCACCGGACTTGCCGTACCTTCCGCTGCCAGCGCCTCCTTTCCAATGAATCTGCCGGCTATGATGGAGTCCACCGCATTGTAGGTGAGCTGGAACATATTGCCCAGAATCAGGGGAATGGAATAATCCACCAGATGTTTTGTGATTCCGCCTTCCGTCATGTTAACTGCCGCCATATGGTTCTCCTTCTGTCCCTCATTTTATATATAAATACCTTTATCCAAGGAAAAGGCCCGGCAGGACCTTCTGAATCCTTTCAACCTTCTGCCGGGCCTGATTCCATGTAGAATGGAATGTGAATGGTATTCTGTTAATAACTGCGCAGCTTATCTTCATCCTCTTCCGTGGTCTTATCAATGGATCGAATCTCCACATCATATCCAAAACGGTCATCCACCTTTACATAGACCTTATCCCCTGCCTTGCGGCCCCTTATGGCCTTTCCCAGAGGCGAGTCAATACTGATTAATCCCTGAAGTGAATTACCTCTGACAGTGGTTACAAGTTTATACCGTTCCGTCTCATCATCATCGGGAATATAGACCTCTACCGTATCTCCCAGGCCAACTTCCCCCTCCCTGGAGTTATCAGATATAATTCTGGCGGTTTTTATCATTTTCTCCAGATAACGAATCCTGCTCTCATTCCTGTTCTTATCCTGCTTGGCTGCCTTATATTCAAAATTCTCACTTAAATCCCCATGGGCCCTGGCTTCCTTCACCGCCTCCAGAGCTTCCTTGCGGACCACTAATTTACGGTATTCTATTTCTTCCTGCATTTTCTTTATATCACTGGCTGTCAGATTATCATACATTATATTGTTCCCTGTCCTTTCTTTTCCCGAATTCCCGTCTGTGCCTTCATACAGCCGTTCTACGGATATATCCGAAGCTGTCCGCCGGCACTTAAGTCATACACTTTTCCGGGAGCCAGATTTCCATAATCCACATGGGCAATATATGGATTGGCCTTATTATAGTAAGCGGCAAAAATACGCTCTACGTCCTGATTTGCCGTGGTCTTAAAACACCGGTCCGCCAGGGTCTGAGGCATCAGACCGGTCACGGACAGATCCACCTTATACCAGCTGCCTCCCGCTTCCACGTAAACAAACATATGGTCCTTATCATTGTCATCCGGTGCACAGAAGCAATTAAGGCCCATGGCCCTGGTTAACATCTGATATGCCACGGAAATGCCCTCGCAGACCGCTTTATGATTTACCAGGCAGCCATAGGCAGTAAATGAGGGATCCCCAGAGGTATCCTCTCCGTTAACGAACCTGGAATACAATCCCTTATCATAAGTACAGCTGGAAGCAATGAAAAGAGCCGCATGCTTTGCCCGTTCCAGTTCGCTGGCGTCCCTCCAACGGTAACTGTTCAGATAATCCCGGACCACCAGGGCCAGGGCATTGCGCTGCTGCTTGTAGGTATCGCTTCCCACATTGTCCTGATACAGAGCCACCTGGCCAAGCACCAGAAGGCTGTCGCCATCCACAGCCATTTCCCCGGTTCCTATCTGATCGCTTTCTCCGTACAATGCCTTGCACAGGTCGTCGGAAAGCCCAAAATAATTATACAGCCCATAATTATAATCCTGACGCAGGCGTCTTTCCATCACCGGTTCACCTTTTGCATTCCATCCCATGATTACATCCACATACTGAAGCCCGGCCTGGTCCATATAATCCTTCAGGGGGTAGTTGGCATCATAGGACGCTTCCCATCCTCCAACCGTCCACGCCCCGTCCGCTCCCACCTGGGACCAGGCTCCCGCATAGACTGTAGCGGATAATAAAAGGGCTGCCGCAGATGCCGCTGCCAGCAACCTTACCACGGACCGGCCTATGTTTGATTGTTTCATATCGGATTGCTTCATATCCGATTGCTTCATATCCGATTGCTTCATATCCGATTGCTTCATGTCTGTCTCTCCCCCGCCGAATCGTCTTACCATAATCCTGTCTCCTGCTTTTATAAATTGTTTATTTTCCCTTTAGTTTCTTTATTGATTCTTTAGCGTGTGCTCAAACTTTGGCCATATTTTCCCTGTATAGTAATACTTGTAAGGCGATAGACCTTTTACTATACAGGAAAACACTTTTTCATACCTATGACCGGCAGCTCCCCTTCTGCCGGTCCCCTCCAAATGAAAGATAAGTTTACCGATTCAGGTAAACTTATTTTTTTATGCGCATATGCTATATAAAAATCATTTTTACAGGAGACACCATATGACCAACCAATCCGTCACTCCTGCTGACATCTTTGCCGATTTGCTGCGCTTTCGGGCCCCTGCCGCCATTGCCTGGGTCAGAGGCGGAAGTGCCGCGCCCAACCTAAGCGGCCTGGTAAAATTCTACCAGACTCCTTACGGTGGCGTACTGGTGGAAGCCGAAATCTTCAATCTGCCAAACAAACAGGCACCCGGCTCCACAGACTTTTATGCTATGCACATCCACCAGAACGGTGACTGTTCTGATGACTTCGCCAAAACAGGGGACCACTACAATCCATCCGGCAAGCCTCATCCGGACCATGCAGGCGACCTGCTTCCCCTTCTTGGAAACGAAGGTTATGCCTGGCTTTCCTTCTATGACAAGCGCTTCTCCACAGACGACATTATCGGCAGATCTGTAGTCATTCACAGCCATGCCGACGACTTTACATCCCAACCCGCCGGAAACTCCGGAACAAAAATCGGATGCGGTGTCATTGAAAAAGCGGATTATCTAAAAGTATAGCACAATGGCAGGAAAATATCATCCCTACAGTTTTCACAAAAATACCCAGGAAATGCAGCAGAACAAATTACAGACAGAAAGTACCGGATACCGCCATTAATACGTGCGGAATCCGGCACCTTCCATAATATCCAGATCCCGGAACACAGCTGCCGCCGCTGCCTCGTATTCTTCCAATCTCTGTGATTTCTTTATTCTCTTAATGTATTTCCCATTGTCGGAAAAAATCTGAATCATACAGGTCCACAGCTCCTTCATCTTAAACAGGACATTTCTGTCCCCGGACATGATTGTCCGGTAGCCTTCGTATATCATCTGGTGGAATTGCCTTAAGGTTTCTTTGCCGGTTCCCGCCCCACCGGAATCTGCCCCTGCCGCAATTCTGTCCAGCAGTCCGGGATTGGATATGATTCCACGGCCCAGCATGACTCTATCCAATTCCGGATAATCTCCGCATAATGTCTCGTAGCCAGATACAGTAAATATATCCCCATTATAACACACCGGAGCCCGGCTGCCGTCAAACCCGCTGCCAAATGCCGGCATGTTCGGGGTGTTTTTATAGTAATCCGTGCGGACTCTGGGATGGAGAATTAATTCCTTCAGCGGATAGCGGTTGTAGATTTCTAAAAGGCCCGTGAATTCATCCGGCGATACCAACCCCAGCCTCGTTTTAACAGACAGTTCCATACCCATCCCTTCCATCTTCCCGCATACCTCGTCCAGAAACCGGTCCAGGCTGTCCGGCAGCCCCAGGAAACCGGCTCCTTTATACTTGGACACCACGGTACCGGATGGGCAGCCCAGATTCAGGTTTATCTCAGAATATCCGTATTCCTGTAATTCCTTTGCCGTTCGTATAAAATCCTCTGCCTGGTTTGTGAGTATCTGAGGGACTACGTACATGCCCTGGTTGTGTTCTGGCAGAATGTCGTTTAACTCCCGGAAGCTTAGACTGCTGTTGGCCTTTGGGGACAGGAAGGGAGTGAAGTACTTGTCCATGGGATGATAGCAGGCGTGGTACGCGTTGCGGTATATATAGCCGGTGAGGCCCTCCATGGGCGCCATGTAATATTTCATTTTCATATCAGATATCACTCAATCCTCAAAAAATCACTGCCCTTTAAGTCAATATCATTGGGCACCCTCACCTTACACCTTGATATCATCCTTAAATTCTGTAATATTTTATTGATTTCTGCTGTCATTATATCCCCATCCTCCTCCCGCAGGCATTTAATAATTGCATTCAGACTTCCCCTGTAACTCCTTTCTAATTCTATGGCATTATCTGTCAGCCATCGTGAAAATGGATGGCTGGCATTGATTATATTTCGGCCTATGCTGTTTTCTTCCGTCAAAATGCGGCTGTCCGCCTCATCTGATTCCGCAAATAACAGAGGAGGAAATACAAGTTCGCTTTCCGTGAATCCATCTTCCCTCAACCCTATGGCGTACAAAGACATACTGCATCCGTTACTGCTCATTTTACACTTCAGTCTGCAATTCTTTTGGACCAATGCCCGAACTATGTTTTCATCCGGTCTGTTTTCAATTTCAAAAGAATTACTGTGAGACAGTGAACCGGTGTTTAAGCATATGCCATTATCTTCATCGTTCTCCTTAAGCATGGTCTTTAATTTTTCAATTGTCAGATTTATCCCGCACAGATAAACCGATTCCGCCGCCTTGGAAAACTCAGCATTATTCAATAATATCAAATACTCACTTAAAGGACAGTTATCATAATATCCTATCTGTCCATAATCCAGTTCTGTTCCCGGAAGCCGGCGTTCCAATACAGACAGGTATCCCATGGTCTCCACGGAAAAGTGCTTAACACGTTCCCTGCTCATATTCAACATCGGTTTAAACCTTCCCTGTAAAAGTACGATTGTATAATTAACCCATTGTCTCAACCAGCTGTAGTCTGACCAATTCCAGTTAACTTTAATTCCGTTATAGGCTGTGACGGACACCCCGTTTATGCCCCTTTCCCTGCCCTCCATATAGTGATACATATATTTTTCAGCTAACCTTTTCAGCTGAGGATTTCTCTCCAGGGGAACCGAAATGTTTACTGTGCTGCGATTTGAAAGTTCTGTCCTCTCTAACCCATTATATATCTCCAGCCCTCTGTTTACTATTTCCTCCAGTTCATCTGATGCAACATCCCCGTCATTGCCGTTCAATTCCTGCAGCAGCTGTTCTTTGCTGTATTTCTTCGTCTGAAGCATTTCTCCGCATTGTCTGTGGATATGGCTTATATCTTTATATTTCTGAAACATTTCTTTTACAACTGACTCAAGGCCGCCTACATTCAAGCCGCTGTCACTGACACCATCCCAGTGCATTTCATATGACATAAGTATATGCAGCATTTTATTCTCAAAACTTATCTCCTGGTTCAGAGAACGTCCCACCCGGATATCTCCTATCCTGAAATCCAGGTCATGCGCAAGCTCTCCATCAACCGTAATCAGAAAGGTGCCGCCCCTTATAGAAGGAACAGGTACATAGTCCTGAATATTCCTGCATTCCAGGACAATTTCCGGCCTTTTAACCCAGCATATCTCTTTGAAACTCCGGCTTATATAATCTATCTCCTCATCTGTAAACGGAATCCGAATCACCTGGTTTGCTTTTATGTCCTCAATCAGTTCCTCCGCCATAGGAAAATAAATCGTCTCATAGCTGTCCTTATACACAATGGGCACGTCCGGGAAAAGCACATAATCCTTCACGATGTTCTTTACGCTGCCGCTATTCCCGTGACGAAATAAATTCATCCTAACCGCAATGGATGTTCCCGGTGTCTGACGGAACGGCTCCCGCCCGGATTCATCCATGGATGGCATCATTTCCCCGGTATCTCCATTTTCCTCATCTGCAAGGCTATAATACCCGCTGGTGCCAATCATACCGAAACGGATTCCGTGGCCCTCCTTATAGTGTCTTGTGCTTACCTCTATCCTGTCTCCGCATAAGAAACACGACAGGATTCCGATACCAAACTGGCTGATTGGTTTATAGTCATAGTAATCCTTATTTCTGTAATACCCCTGATAAAATTCAGGAGATGTATAGTAAGAGCGGCCAACCTTTAAAAAATAATCCAGAATTATCTTCTCAGTCATACCAATCCCATTATCGTCCACCCTCAGCCAATCATTCCCATCCGGATCCATCCATGTGGTAATTACAACAGACGGCTTTTCCTTCATCCAACTGTCAAAACCGTAATTCCTGTCAAGCATTCTGCGGGTACCAATGGCATCCAGAGAATTCTGCAGCAATTCACGGATAAACACCGCTGAATGGGTATATAAATCATTTCCCACCAAAAGCTCAAGAACCCGCTCAGAATCCATGGTTAAGTGGTATTCCCCGGTCCGATATCCATTACTCTCAATTCCGCTTCTGTCAATCTGGATTGGCAGGGCAAGGTTTCTCCATCTGTCAGAGCAGTTATTGCTTATTACCTCGGAACAATTCCTCAGCTCTAAATCTATATAGTCCAGAAACATATGAATAAAGTGTTCTGTCTGCATGCTGTTGCTCACGGCTCTAAACGCAAGGGCGTCCCTGCTAGCCTGTTTGGGATACCTGAATCCCAGTGACGACTGATGCTTCCTCCACTCAATTACAGACTGACGGTCCTGGGCATCTTCGATTTTCTGGTATTCATATAGAATTTCCGGACTTCTGGTCACGTCGAAATCCAATATGTCCCCCAACCGCAGCAACACGGCACAGAAGCAGTAATCAATCTCGTTGAAATTGTCGTATGGTATTTCTTTTACCCTTTCGATATTCTCTCCATGGCTTTGGCATACTTTAATCAGCCTGTCCCTGCGGACATTGGAAACATCCAGGGAGTCTTTCAGAATCTTTGCAATTCTCTCATGGTGAATGCTCCTGAAAAAATCAACCTGAATCTTTGCCGGTATTTCCCCCTCATTTTCAAACATTAGGACATCCGCAGACGGATGCTGTTCCAAATACCGTTTGAATCGGATACTGTTTAATTCCGACTGTTTTTCCTGTTTTGAGTAACACATGCCTATATCATGATAACATGCCGCCAATAAGAGAAGTTCGGTTTCCCCTTCAGTTAACTTCCCGATTCCCTCTTCTCCCAGTAAATTTTCTATTGCGTGTATAACGTTGACAACATGTACTTCGTCATGCAGGGTATAGGTGGGAAATGTATCCCGTACTGTTTTTAACATGGTAATCGCCGCGTCGCATAAGGATTCCATGGCATGCTGATTCTTTACGCTTATATTTCCTTCCAGTTTCTTCCATAATAAAGTATCTTTATATTTCATCTGACAATCCCCGATTTCCGTTTTACCGTATTTGGTTAATCCTGGTTATATTATACTATAAAATATTATCCGCGTATATTGGTGATATGCGTAAACCAGCAGCAGACCGGAAACGCAAACCGAAAGCAGCCAGATGGAGACAAATAACCAACAGTCAGCCTAAGTTACTCCTCTTCAAAAGGAAAATAGAATCCCCAGGGAGCTGCAACTCCCTGGGGATTCGTCTGTGCACCATTGAAACACATTCGCTTTTCTCTGCTAATATTATATTACGTCATATAATCAGAAATGTCAATAAGATAACTTACATCAATTTTTCTGTTCCAACCACAGAAAATTCTTTTTCCTTATTAAACCAACTATTTACAAGGAGGTTCCTAGAATTTCCCAGCCTTCGCCGCTTCCTCGATGCTAACCGCAATCGCCACTGTCATACCAACCATTGGGTTATTACCAGCGCCGATAAGCCCCATCATCTCAACATGTGCAGGTACGGAAGAAGAACCCGCGAACTGAGCGTCAGAATGCATACGTCCCATGGTATCGGTCATGCCGTAGGAAGCAGGACCAGCTGCCATGTTGTCCGGATGCAGAGTACGGCCTGTACCACCGCCGGATGCAACGGAGAAGTACTTCTTGCCCTTCTCTACGCATTCCTTCTTATAGGTTCCCGCAACCGGGTGCTGGAATCTGGTTGGATTGGTGGAGTTACCGGTAATGGAAACATCAACGCCTTCCTTCCACATGATAGCAACGCCTTCTGTTACGTCATTAGCGCCGTAGCAGTTAACCTTTGCGCGAAGTCCCTCGGAGTAAGACTTTCTCCACAGCTCTTTAACCTCGCCTGTATAGTAATCCATCTCTGTCTCTACATAAGTAAATCCGTTGATTCTGGAGATAATCTGTGCAGCATCCTTTCCTAAACCGTTCAGGATAACGCGCAGTGGTTTCTGGCGAACCTTGTTTGCCTTCTCAGCGATACCGATAGCGCCCTCAGCGGCGGCAAAGGACTCATGGCCTGCCAGGAAGCAGAAACAGTCAGTCTCTTCTTCCAAAAGCATCTTGCCCAGGTTGCCGTGTCCTAAACCAACCTTACGCTGGTCAGCAACAGAACCCGGAATACAGAATGACTGAAGGCCCTCGCCGATAGCTGCAGCTGCATCAGCTGCCCTTCTGCAATCCTTTTTAATAGCAATAGCAGCACCTACTATGTATGCCCAACAGGCGTTCTCAAAACAGATTGGCTGGATTTTCTTAACCTGATCATAAATGTCCAGGCCTGCATCTTTCGTAATCTTCTCAGCTTCTTCAATGGAAGCAATGCCATAGCTGTTTAATACAGAATTGATTTTGTCAATTCTTCTCTCATATGATTCAAATAATGCCATCTTCTTATTCCTCCTATTCGGTCTTCATCATTCTTTACGTGGATCGATAATCTTAACAGCGTCAGCAACGCGGCCGTACTGGCCCTGTGCCTTCTCCCATGCTGTGTTAGGATCGTCGCCCTTCTTGATGAAATCAGTCATCTTGCCAAGGCTTACGAACTGATAACCAATGATCTGATCGTCTGCATCCAGTGCAATACCGGTTACATAACCTTCAGCCATCTCCAAATAGCGGGGACCTTTCTTCAGGGTTCCGTACATGGTTCCAACCTGGGAACGGAGGCCCTTTCCTAAATCTTCCAGACCAGCTCCTACAGGAAGTCCATCCTCAGAGAATGCACTCTGTGTTCTTCCGTAAACAATCTGAAGGAACAGTTCTCTCATAGCTGTATTGATAGCGTCACATACCAGGTCTGTATTTAAAGCTTCTAACACAGTACGGCCCGGCAGAATCTCTGCTGCCATAGCGGCGGAGTGTGTCATGCCTGAACATCCGATGGTCTCAACCAGGGCTTCCTGGATGATTCCTTCCTTTACATTCAGTGTCAGCTTGCAGGCACCCTGCTGAGGAGCACACCAGCCTACGCCGTGGGTCAGGCCGGAAATGTCTTTGACTTCTTTTGATTTTACCCATTTTGCTTCTTCCGGAATTGGAGCAGCGCCATGATGAACGCCCTGTGCAACTGTGCACATCTCTTCTACTTCATGTGAATAAATCATGTGTTAAAACTCCTTTCAAAAATGAATTTGATCAAGTACAGTGCCCATTCGTTAAATTTATCACATCATACTTGGTTCTATTCTCTCACAAAATCCGACATTATGCAAGTGGTTTATTCTCTGGTATTCCTTATATTTTCGACATGATTTAGTATCATTTTTACCAATTTTATAATCTGGTATTTTGTTTATTAACGATTCATCCGGTACAGCAAGGCTGTCAAGCCACAGCATATCAGCCGCGGCACCTATGCCTTCATCCTCTTCATAATATGAAGATAATACCCAAAGAAAATAATTCCTTTTACAATGCTTGAAATAGTCAGGGCCCACCAAATGCCATTCAGGCCCAGGGCCGTTCCACCCAGTATCACGGCAAGCGGAATGCGCGCCGTTGTGAGAATAATGGTTATGACAGACGCCTCCATTGTCTTTCCCATACCGGACAGGGCTCCCACAGTCATCAGTTCCACACACATGAACATTTCCGAAAATCCGATAATGCGAAGATAATCAGCTCCGGCCGGTATAACCTCCGGCTCATGGATAAACAGGCTGAATATGGGCGCTGCCCCAAATATAAGGAGGCATGTGGTAAAGATACCCCATATAAACATAATGGCAGATGCCGTCATATACCCCTTTTTTACCCGCTTCAGGTTTCCCGCGCCATAGTTTTGCCCTACAAATGCATTGATGGCTGTCCCGAAACCATCTGCTGTCATCCACGAAATGGATTCAATCTGTCCTCCTACTCTCTGGGCTGTCACCGTAGCAACGGCTGCACCGGCTACTCCCATGCCGTGAATTGGCCCCAGGCCAAAGATAAGCAGAGGATCCAACACAATATTGGCCCCCATACCGATGCAGTTGGCCACAAAGGGAGTCCTGCTGTTGCCGGAAGCCGTATACAAGCCCGTCAGTGTCTGTCCAATAAACGCAAAGAGAATAAGGCCGCATGCAATTCTCAGATACACAATTGCATCTTTGACCACCAAAGACGAATTGAGGTGGAAAAAGCCTATCAGGGGTCCCGCAAAAAGATTTGTTATGATTCCATACGCAGCGGCCAGAACGAGAGCCAGCTGCAAGGCTCCCTTTCCGTACTGTACCGCTTCCCTTCTGTTTCCTTCCCCATAGGCATGAGCAGATTTCACCTGTCCCCCCATCCTGGCCAGGGCGGCAACACCGGAGGACAGCCAGGTATACATGGCAGCCGCCCCAACCGCTGCCACTGCATCGCTTCCCACCATGCCAATCCAGGCCATATCCGTCAGATTATAGGCAGTCTGGACCAGTGATGTGGCCATGATTGGCAGTGCCAGTTCAGTCAGGGATGTGAGTATATTTCCATTTAGTAAGTCTATATTCTTTTTCACTAATGTCACCTATTGCCACCGTATTTGCATAATGCTTCTATTACTATACTATTTTTCTGCTTTATATGCAATATACATGACAGCCAGGGGCAGCGTTAACTTTTTTGTTTTACACGCCCCATCCCCACCAATCCCAACAACCAGCGTCACACCCATTCAAAAAATCCAGAAAAAAATGTGCTGTCCACCTCAGAAAGTACTACTATACGGGTATCACATACCATGCAGCAGCGCCTGCACAATCAGATATTGGTCTTTGCCGTAGCAAGTTGAAAGCGTTATAAGTTTCTCATCCCCTTCTGGAATGATTCCCGTCTCATAGAGGGACGCTGCCCCCATTTTCTCAAGATAGGGCAGCCACTCCTCCTCCATAAAGTTAGTGCCATAGGCTCCGGCGTCGCTCTGATGACGGAGCTGACAGGAAAAAATGGGACATTCCAGCCACTTTCCCCTGTAAAATACCTGTATGACAGGATTTTCCCGAAAAAAAGCTTCCTCGCCATATTTTTTCAAATCAGCAAACATACTTCCGTCCTTCATGTTATGCCCATACAGCACCGTGTTGTCCACAGCCAGGGGAACAGCCGAGGAATCCGCAAAAACGCAGCCTGATATATGCTGTTCCTGATAAAAGTTATGATTCAGATAATATTCGTTATCTTCATGCCGCACCACCGGATAATCAATCTCGGTTCCAGGTACAGACAGCCAGAACTGGTATTCCGGATTGATGGAAACCAGGGCCGCTTCATTCAGGTCAGGCTTTCCACAGGCAGAATTTCCTTTAGGGTTTTCCTTCCCGTCAGTATACCTCACCTCATCCGAATATCCCTCTCCATTAGCATCCACCGCCTCAGCAGCATATCCTTCCCGGATTTCCTTCACCTCCCTTCCATAAGCCTCATCCTGTACCATACGATACCCCCTGCGCCCATCAGCATAGTCCAACCCCGTCTTCACCAGAAAACGCAGGCTGAACACAACTCCCGCGAAAAACATGAACATAGCCACCGCCATACCATACGGTCTTGTCCGCTTAATCATAGTCAGAGCCACGGCTGCAATCAATACCACAGAACAAATCCCAACTACAAACGCAGTTATCCCCGAAAACAGCGGCCGCACACTGTTTTTAACAACATACCTCTCGTCAATCCCTGAATATCCAATCTGTCCGCTCTCGTCATCCCCTTCGATGTCATCCAGAAATACGCTCCTGCTGATCTCCCCTCCATAAACTGCTGTGCAGTCCGCAACCAATTTACGTCCGACCGCTGTCAAATTTCGGCACAGCACCCCATCCTTCTCATAAATCTCACCATTCCACTGGAATTGCTCAATCCTGTACGCTTCCGAATCCAGGCCTGCCTGACTTAAAATTTCCGTCTCATGGCTTGTCAGGCTCTCCCTAATATCCTCCTTCCGTGCTTCAATCCTCACCCCGCCAACTTCATAAAAACCTGCGTCATAATCCGCCACCGTCAAATCCAGCCGGAACCCGTCCTCCCAATGTTTATCAGAAAAACGATAACTTACCAGTGGCAGCAGAACATTCCGTTCCTTTCCTGATATATCGTCTCTGGCTAATATCCAGGCGGTTTGCGGGACAGGCTCTATGTCTTCCATAGAGGTATATATCATCTTCCCTGAGACAGATAAGGTATCCGTTTCCTCCGCCATCACATCAAAGACCAGATAAATTGTTATGGGTATCAAAATCAGAATAAATACCATCCATTTCCTGCCCTGACTCCATTCCTTCTTTCGTTTCATACACAGACACATACTAAAGCCCGCCACACATAAAACTGTCATTGCTGCTGCCGCTGCCACGGGCAGGTCGTCTCCGGTCCTTACCGTATCCCTGTGGCCGGACCCAAAATGATATGTTCCTTTTCCAAACCGGTTTCCCGCTTGATACACAGCTGTAATGCTTCCTATTTTCCTGACCGGCGGCTTTTCCTTCCAATTATATATAATTATTCCGTCCTGTGTGGTTGTACCATCCTGCATCACCGCACCGTCCTGCGTCATTGCTCCACCCAGTATCCGCCCCACCGCATCCAGTGTAAACTCGTATACCTCATCAGCCAGCTGATATCCCTGAGGTGCCTCTGTCTCACGAATGACATACAGGCCGGGTGTTGCTGAATGATAAGTAAATGTACCGTCCGCGCCGGTTACAGCTTCGGTTCCCCCCTCGCCCTCAGTCTCCAGCCCCTTATCCGCAACACCGCTTACTCCTTTTTCGATCCTGAACCTGGCTCCCATAAGAGGCAGGCCGCTGTCTCCATCCAGCTTTGTAATTGTAAACTCCAATTCCTTATCCACAACCTCATATGTACCCCTTATGACATCACTGCCATTGACTGTAAAACTGAATATGTCTGGATTTAATGCATATCCGTTTGGCGCCTTTGTTTCCCGGAAGGTGTATGTACCATTTTCGGGCCTTCTTATGCGGAACGTTCCTGTGCTGTCGCTGACAGAGGTACCGATTGCCCGGCCCGTCTGGTCATAAAATGTGAATTCCGCCCCCCGGAGTACCTTTCCGGAAACATCTGTTTTCTTAAATGTAATGTACTCCACCTTTGGTCTTGGCCTGTTGCCTCCGCCGGATGAGGATGCTGTCCGGTTCTCAAACCGGAATACCTGAACCATATTGTGCAATACCTTATCATCCCCCCGGCCCATTTCCGGTCCCTCTGTCCCGGTCCAGTCTTTTACCACAATTTCCCGATCCTCAGTCCTCTCATATCCGGATGGGGCCTGAAGTTCATGGATGATATATGTGCCCGGTTTCAACCCGTAAAAACGCTGTCCGCTTCCTGCCTCGGATGTCCACTCCCGGACCACCTTTCCGTCAGACTTATCAATGAGCTGCAATCTGGCGCCTCCCAGCAGGTTTCCTGTTTCCGCCGACGTCTTTTCCACATCTACGATGGTTGTATAATTGCGCATAACCAGACGGGGAATCTCGGTCATTCCGTCCCTGATAGTAAATTCGACAGGAGTTTCCTGCAGTTCATATCCCTCCGGCGCTTTCACCTCAACCAGACGGTATTCTCCTGCACTCAGATTCTTTGTATAATGCCCCTGCCTGCCGGTTGTCCATTCTTCCGCTGTCTTCCATCCTGATTCTGTCCTGCGCTCGATTCTGAGTACTGCGCCTTCCAGCATTTCCTCTGTATCACCTGACAGCTTGTCCGTAACTACCCGGTTGGTGTCGTTGGCGGGGTTATATTCACAGACAATGATGTCTGTCAGCTCATTCCTGTAATGAAATTGGAATTCATACGGTTCAAGGGTCAGCATGTGCCCGGGGGCTGCCTTTGTCTCACTGCACACATAGGTATAGGGTTTAAAATTCCCATCCCGGTCCACATAGCCAATGGGTTGTGGACCAAACTGCGCCTGTCCCTGCTGGTCCGTGGTTACGGTACCGCATATGGAGCCCGTTGTCTGGTTCACCAGGCAAAACTCTGCTCCCTGCAGTTTTTCATCCGGCTGGTCCGAATCACTTTTTATAATACGGAGAATTCCATCCGGGATTTCATCTGTCATTTCTGTTTTTTGCAGTATCCGGCTGTCCGTAATAGTAAAGGGAATATCTACCGACTGCAGAAATCCGTACGGAGTTGTTATCTCCCTGAGGATATAATCACCTTCCGGGATGTACTCCAATATATGAGGTTTTAAATCCCCTGGCTGAAAACCTGGCGGGATAAGCCCTTGGTACTCATCCTCCTTCGTGTACCTTCCGTCCAGTCCCGAAATCCAGACCGCCTCAATATCCTGATATTGTCCATCTTCTGAGGGTTGGTGGAGCACAAGAGGCATTTCCGATACATTTCCCCTTTCATCCACCGGATAAATGGCAAGTTTTGCACCGTTTACCTCCTTACCGCCGGTGATATCCGCCTTGGAGACCTCCAGTTCAAGCGGCTTATCCCCCATCTTAAAATATTGTATCTCTTTCAAGTGCCCTTTTTCTTCTATATTAATAAGTATGGGGTCCGCTGTGGCATAGCCCTCAGGATTTTCTGTCTCTGCCAGCACATAATTTCCTACAGGCAGATACTCCAGGCGCACGGTCCCTTGCTCCGTATAATAATACCGTCCCTGATATGTGCCGGGAATTTCCCGGAAATCATAATCATACTTTATGATTGGATGATTTCCGCCTGCGTCCGGGACCACGCGGCCTGTGGCCGCCACCTCCTGACCATCCTTATATGTAGCGGCCCGGAATGTGAATATCCTTCCCGTTTCATCGTACCTGGGAATTCCATTTTCCAGCACCGGAAATCCCTTTTCATCCAGTATTGGACGGTATAAGGTCAGGTACGCTTCGCTGTCCCCGTAGATTACATCACCATTTCTTGTGTCGTATTTCAGAATATCAATGGATGTAAAATCATCCTCCATCTCAAAGCTCTGAACATCCCCTGTTTCCAGTACGTCAATATTCACCGCCTCTGACTGAACATATCCCTGTTCATAAGGACAAATGGTTTCCTCCAGTACATAATATCCAACTGGAATGTGGTCAATCCAATGGGGTTCTGTTGTCGTTACAGGTTCCCCGTGTTCATCCATCTTCATGTTTCCGTTATCATCGTACTGGTATCCGCTAATCCATGAGGCATAGACCTGGCCTTTTTTGTATATGCCATCCTGCTCCTTAAGGGGGGATCCGTCACTGTCCAGACCGGCCCGGTACAGGGTCATGACCGCTCCTCTTACCTCCTTCTGGGTCCGCACATCCAGCTTCGCAAAGGCAGTTTTGGTAAATTCATTCTGCATGAAATATTTCTGTACCTCGTCTGTGTCCCTGAGTATAAGCCCCATATGCCTGGCCTGGATATATCCCTGATCATAGGGGACGCCCTGCTCTTCAAGTATATAGGCGCCAAAGGGCAGGCGGGCAATCGAATGTCCGGCGCCGGACGTTTCCGGAGTTCCGTAAGAGTCCATGCTGTTGTCTGTTGTCCAGGACTCATCCTTTGCCGCTACGTTTTTGCCTGTATAATAGATGGGCAGTCCATTTTCATCATCCACTGTTGTTTTATTCTCATAAATCGTCTGTCCATTTTCATCCTTCCGTACCTGTATGGATTTGACCAGTATCTTATTTCCCTCATCATCCACTGTGTATGCCAGCATACGTCCATAGTCATCATAGACATATGCCATGCCGGTGACGGAATCCGCGAAACACAGCGGATTCCCTTTTTTATCCAGCACCAGCAGCTCTCCCGTATCCGGGTCTTCCCTGGTATCCACCTGATTCAAATCATAGAAATACAGATTTACCGGGGCATTATCCACAATGACGGTATCCCACACATTCCACGAGGCCTTATGTGTTTTCATGGCGTTACCCGGACTGTTTTCCTCACCAACCACACGTATTTCCTTATGAGTACCGGTATTTGTATCCGTAATCCCCGTTACCCTGCCGTCCTTGACAGTAGCGCTTACGCCCTTATAGACATGTTCCCCCGTTTTTTCAATTTCTATGGCATGGTACAGGGACAATCCTGCGCCGGATACGGAAATGTCAAAGCGGATTCCCCTGCCTGAAAAGGTACCGTCTGGCAGATACAGCGGTTTTACGCCGGGCATGGCCTTTAGCGCCTTTTCCGTCCCCTCCACTATATGTTCTGAGTATTCGTCAAATGGCTTAGTCACATACCCATCCCACTGCATGGTTTCCGGATTGTAAACAATATCTCTCACATCCCCCCGTTCCTCCAGCTTTTCCTTACGGCCGCTTACCTTATAAGCCAACCGGTCCCCGGCGTCATTGACCGTGACATTTTCCTCAAAACCTCCGCTTGTTTCCGCCATGCCCTGTGCATCGGTCTTCTGAAGGATGTTCTGGTTTCCCACCAGGGAATCCCCGTCCTCCACTTTATGAATTTCCATCCTGGAAGGATAGTCCTCCACCTTTATCCGGCTGACAGTCCGGGTCCGGACTTTATTGGTACTGCCGGCCACTGGAATGGCATACTGGTATTTCACAGCCGTATCCTCTTCCCATCCATCCGTGGTTCCGTCCGTATTTCTTTTTTCCCTGTAAAACGATACGCTGTCCGCGTACACTTCAAACGCCACCGGACGGCTCTTTACATACCCTTCCGGGGCCTGGATCTCCACCAGCACATAGGCGCCTGCTCCCAACGGCTTATACGTCTCAATGTATCCCACCGGCACCTTTTTCACCTGACCGTCTATAACTATTTCCCTGATTGTGGAGTATGCCCTGAAAATTCCTGTCTCATTCCCCTCCTGGTCCTCCTGCCTAATCAGCTGGCTTTCATCATACTGCGGGATCCCTTCCTTATCCAGACGCACAGGCAGGTCGTCCGTACTCCCATTATTCTTACCTACTCTCGGATACAGAATCCTCTTCCCGTCTGCATCCGTCACGGGATTTCCCCTCCAGTCCACAGCCTCGCCGTACAACACATTTCCGGACCCTGCGACCGTGCTCATTCCCTTTTTCTCCACATCCCTTTTAGCCGCATATATCTTAAACAATGCGCCGTCATGGATAATGGAATCGCCTGTCTCGGAATCCAGCTTCTCAATACGAAGTCTGGAATTATAATACTCGTCCTCAAAATCCTCCTGGGCAAAGGCCACGAAATTAAAATCCCCGCCAGTTCCGGAGGGAATCAGAGTCTCCACATTTCCCGTGTCCGGATTGATTCTGTCCACCGCGGGAGGCAGCACGGTCCACGGAACCAGCATAGAGGCAAATTTACCGTCTATGGCTGTCTGCATCCCTTTCATCGCTGCCACCTGGTCCCTGACTTCCATCTGTCCGTCTGCTGTTTCATATCCGTCATAGACCACCCCGTCCATGATTCCGGCGTCTTCGCTCTGGGAGGTATATCCGGCATAATATCCCTTTACGGCATTATTTCCGCCATCCATATATTCTTCTTCATAGGGTGCTTGGGATGTCAGGCTGCGGCCCGGCCGCACATCCTTATCCAGGCCGTATTTATATATCTCGAATCTTCCATCCTGTCCATTGGCCTGTATGATATGGGTCTCCTCATTGAAACGTATTTTATATTTGCGGATCAGGTCTTCCGGCGTATCCGTGCTGTCATACCGGAAATAGGGACTGCCTGTCTGATAATTGACATCCGCTTCCCCCGTGCCCTCATCCCGGCCGATATCCGGCACAAACGGAAGGGTGATCTCCCTGGGATAGTCCCTGGTAAAATGCCGGTTTGCCAGCTCCCTATCCACGTCCGCGGGAACCTGCTCCACGATAACGTATGTGCCATACGCAAGCATGATGGAATGATTGTAATAATCATCCTTCCCATTCCTGGTGTTGCATTGCAGTGTGGTCACATCATTGTCAGCCCCTCCGCCAGCGTCGCTGTCCCAGGCAATGGCCAGCCTGTCATCCAGTCCGGTAAAAACAGACAGATAGCTCCCGGCCTCTTTCACAGCCCGAAGTAGCGCCTTTTCGTAGGCCGCATCGCTGTTAAGTCCAGGTTCCGCCGCAAGAATTTCCATTTTATAGGTATCTATATCATAGTAATCCACAGCAAACTGCCGTATCGCCTCCTGCGGCTTTTTCCCTTTTTCCACCTGCACTGCCGCGTACATGGCGTCAAAGAATTTTGTGTAATCATAGCTTCCATCTTCTTTTGTTTCCAAAAGCCGCTGTCCGTTTCCGTCCTTAGGAGGCAGAAAGATTTTCTGGACATCTCCTTTAAAATCCGCTGTTCCTATATCTTCTGAAATGATGCTGCCAGCGCTGTCCACAAAGATATTTTCCAGATTACTCTTCAGATATGCCTTGAATTTAAACTGACTCAGCAGCTTTGCGCCCTGGGAACTGCCGTCTCCCTTAAATAAACCCAGCAGCACGGTCAGCGGGTCGTTGTGGACAGCTCCGTATGTATTTACGCCGTCATAGGATGACTGGGAAATATCTTTTGTGACCTTTACGGACTGCTTGATGACTCTCTGCAATACCAGCAGCGGACCAGAACCAGTACCGGCTTCCTGCACCGGCTGATTCTGCCCCGGATAATTCAAAACCTGGAATACTACATAGCTTCCTTCATCCAACGGAGGAACCGCAGCAAAGGCGCTTACCCCGACTCCAGCTATGTCTGTCAGGTACTGGCTGTAAGGCAATTCCTCCCCTTCCCAGTCAATGGATTTCTCTTTTGTCACCACCCGGAATTCCGTATATACCGGCTCTGTCCTGTCACTCCAGTCCATGGAATTCTCCACATGAATCACATAGCTCCCCGTGGCCCCATCATAAACAGCAGAAACCGGCTCCAGCTTATCTGTTTCATATGTTTCTGTTCTGTCTTCATACTCATAGACACGCTCCAGGAGAGGAATGGGATTCCCCTCCCTGTCAAGGACAATATCCCCTTCTCTGTAAGTCTCATACAGCGGCTGATACACGGTTTCGGCCGCAGCTTCTATATTGCTCCCAAAAGGAATGGCCGTGTTTATTTCCCGTTTTTCTCCTACTGACACAACGGCGCTTTTCAGGCTGTATTCACCCTTTTGATACTCAATCCAGTAACCAACCATCCCGGCCAGCCCCCCTGACACCTCTGCCGTTTTTCGGACATACAGTTTACGGTTCACGGAGTCATAGACCGCGGGGAAGGCGGCATCGGCCAATGAATAATCATGGCGCAGCAAAGCAAAGAAACTACCCTCCATCTCATATATATCCTCCACAGACCCGCAGTCAAAGAAGTTATGGACCGTGTACCAATCCATGATTTCCTCTGCCGCCTGTGCGTTGGTCTGGCCCGAAAGCCGGATTTTTGTCCACGGCGAAGTGTCTGAAACCGGTCTGTATCCAATCTGTTCCAACATGCCATTAATCTGTTCTGACAGATAATGTGGTTCAATGGCCTGTCCCCATTTACTCATATCAGCCGGTACAGCCGTACCGCTGGGATATGGGGCTGTCCTGAAACGGTAGGGCAGGGTCTCCCCATAGGGAATCCGCTCCTCCGTGCCACTGCCCGTAGCAGTATCCGACCGGATAATGGGATTACCGTCAGTCCCAATCTTATACTCACCTCCTTTTGCCGTCTGATAGACAGGGCGGCCCTGGTCATCTACTTTCATCTGAAGGGAACTTCCCAAAACCGCCCTGTACGTTTTTGTCTCTGTTCCTGTTTTTATTTCATAAAACTCCGCCCCCTGGGGATATCCGGTCAGGGTGATATCATATCCATTTTCAGTTTTGTAGCTCTCTACAATAAAATTATTCCAGGAGCCGTCTGCATCCATGGAATTATAATCGGACAAGCCGCCTGATATGCGGGCCTGTCCGGCCTCATGTATCCTGCTGACCGCATCCTGAGTCCGGTTGCTTTCCTTTAAGGAAATGCCGCTGACAGACAATTCATATCCCTCTGACCTGCTAAGCTCCATAACATAATAGCTGCCCATAATAAGGGGCCGCCCAATCCACTGTTCTCCATTTAAAGACACATAGTCGGGATAAACATCTGTGCCGAATCCCTGGTCCGATGAGGTGATGGACGAACCATTATAAAGATTTTCAGGTCCGGCGGCATTCTCCGGTGATATTATGTTTCCGTCATCATCCAGCCTGGACCCTGGTTTTTCCGTGTATGCCAGGAAAGAGGCATTTCCCTGTTTATCCGTGGCGGCTACGGCTGTCAAATCATTCTGGTTATAAACAGTACCTGATTTGCCATCCGGGTGAATGATATCCTGGGCCGCAAACAGGCCATAGACAGCGCCCTCCAGTGTGGCATCCCCCTGGGTCAGTCCGTAACTTCTGTCCCCGTCCGCGCGGTGCAGCTCTAAGTCCCTTTTATTGATGTGCAGCCTGCCCTCTGTCCGATGATTCCAGACCTTAAAGGTGTAGAGTATAGTATCCGGTTTCCCATAGCCCGATACATCCATGGATCCCAGGTCATCGTCCATAAACGACGGCAGGGACACGGTTATGGAGTCGTCGTCATCCTCTTCTCCTGAAAACAGGGACCTGATAAACCGCACTGCACGGTTTTCTTCCCCATCCGGTTCTCCGGTATCTTTCTCAGTGTCTTCCAGGAAATATTCAAATTCAACCGCGCCATAGGATGGTGAGACTGGCTTTCTGGCATATTCATATTCTTCATATATTTCACTTTGAACGCCATCCTCTCCATCCCTATCACCTTGAACGGCTCTGCTCTGATTTTCTTTATCAGAATTCCTCTCAGCTTCATCCAGGATATCCGCGGTATCTGTGGTGTTGTCTTTTATGTCCTGCATATCCTTATCTGTGCTGTTTTCTGTGTCCTCATCTATATTTTCCCTTGCAATGCCGTTTTTCTGAGTTTCCGTATCTTCTGGTTTCTTTTGGGTTTGATGTTTGAAATTATCTGTGTGTGCTTCTGATGAAATGCCGGAAAATAGAATGGTTCTCCCATGTCCTGATTTTAATAGATTTGGTGGTGGGGACACCGGCGATTTGGCCTGAAGATTCCCGTTTTTATCCGCCTCACTTTCCTGACTTTCATTGCCGTCCTCATCCTGCCCCCCGTTTCCGGGTGTGCCTTCATCCTCCCCTTGTGTTCCATCTCCATCCTCCTGTTCCCCCGCGCTGCCGGAAGCATTTTCCTGTTCCTGAGAAATACCGCCGTCAACGGCTTCCTTTAACGGAACATCTGCCTTCTTCTTTTCCTTCTTATCTCCCAATAGGCTGAATATACTGCGCTGTTCCTCAAGCTCCATCTCCTGACCATCCGGAACCGGATATTTGTAAGACCTTCTTTCTCTCATTGCCGCCACATACGTGTATACAGGCTCAATTGCCTTTCCCACAAACGAGCTGGGCCTATATACAGCTGCACGGGCATTTCCTCCCGCCTGGGCGGATGACAGCAGGACATTTTCTATCTCCTTGTCATCGCTGTGCTTTCCGTGGAGAATATATCCTGTCCGCGCCGTCTTTTCCTGTAAATGATAACTGTACTCCAATTCTATGAACCGTTCATATGTCTCATCCCTGTCCGCCAGCATGGCTTCCATAGCCGATGTGTCCTGTTCACGGTTATCCTCATCATGGTTCGGGGCATGGAAATCGCATGTGGCTGCGCACAATTCCTGTTCTGCCCTCCACTGCCCGCGAAGCCGGTCATTTTCCTCATCACAGCTGCAATCCTCATCCTCCTCGTGGTCGCATTCAATCCATTCCGGGGCAGGATGGCCCATGCAGTATGTTTTGCTGTAATTATAATATCTGGCATCGCTGTGCCTGGCATATCCATCTGTATCCGTGGTCAGGATGTCACAGATATAATTGTTTTCCGGTTCCGGCGACATGCAGTTTATATAGACCTGTCCGCTGGTCCCATCCGGTTCGCCTTCCTCATACCCCTGCTCATTTACCTGGGAAAAATCAAAATCTTCCCACACGTTGAATACAGTTCCCTCTAGCGGCTGATTCGTCTCGGCACAATATTTCTCCAAATCGATGTTATAAGTGCTCTCAAATGTTTCAGAATGGCGGTATAACTCCAAATTACCGCTGCCCGGCATGACCGCATCTGTTCCAACTGAAAAGGAGACAGATGCCATGGGGCGGCTAAAATCCAGCCATCCCAACTGCTTCTGAAAGTTTTCGGAAGCGGCCGGGGTAAATATATAAGCGTAAAAGCGGTTTTCGATTCCCTGGATTTGTGCAGACTCAATTGTTCCCTGGGGTTCCTGGTTTCCATTGTACTGAAATGTCACACTTCTGCCATCCGGCGCCAGTTGATATGACCACTGATTATCCGGAATGGACCAGGAAGCACTCTGAAGCTGCGGACAGCTGCTGATATCCAATGTTAGCTCATAATGTCCGTCTTTCAGGACCATTTTCTGGACAGAACCAGCCCACGCAGGCAGTAAAGAACTGCCCGTACCATTATACTCGGCTTCCCCTTCCAGGATGTGGGCCTTCATTTCCTCAAAATAGGCCATAACCATGGGATCCCCATTCATTACTGCCTGGAACTTTTCCATGGCCTGCTTCTGCAATGCCCAGTTATGTTCATATCCATTCATGCATCCCCAGTAATAGACCTGGACGACCCCATAGCGCGCCGGAACATAATAGTTATCCGATACCAGCCACTCATAGGCAAGCACCATGGGCAGATAACGCTCAAACGGCCCAATGACGGGAACCGGCTTCCCCGGCTCCACATAATATTGCTCATATTTCGCCGGACTTCCGTCCGGAAGTTTGTGGCCTTCCTGTATGCATAATGCCGGCAGGGCTCCCGCGCCTTCCCCCACCTGGTAAATGTTCATATCCCGGTGTGTCCTTCCAAATGCATTCAGGTTCTTACCCCGGAACACCTGGCGGTATGGGTTCAAATTAATTAGATCCCCGGCTCCGCTGGTGGTCCGTACTGCCGTACATACCAATACTGTTGCAAGAAATAACGCCATCACGCGTTTCAATGTATTCCTTATCCTCATTTTTTCTCCTCCGGTAAAAAAACTTTGCACTACATGCCTCCTCTGTCCCGGCTGCGGGATTTCCCATCCATTATCCAGGCTCCATCGTCATTCCGCCACCAACGCCCGTTGCCAACCTGCATCCGCTGACCGGCATAAACTGACCGGCATAAACCGGCTTTACTGCCATAATTCTCTCGATGTTTTTCTTTTCGTTATTTTTCTTCCTGTTATTCTTCTTCCTGTATCCCTTTGCCCGCCGCTGCCCTTAAGTTTGTTTCTGGCAATTCATCCCTTCACCTGCAGAGGTGGGAAATTTCCGCTTCTTCTGTTAAAATGAATATTCCGGGCGCACAAAATAATTTCAAAGCGTGCAAAATAATATGCTTCAATTTTAAGATACATATAATCTCTCTGATTTTTTCAAGAATATTGATTTACGAACGTGACTGACTACTGATAAACAGCGCTGACTTTAGGAAACTGAGAAACTAACAGATATCATAAAAACACACCTCTATATCCTGAATAACACACGAAAACACACACCACCACCTTTTTCAATTATTCCTGCGTGAAAAACGGCTGAACCAGCCAAATGACCATAAAACTGCAAATAAGAATCCTGCACAGAGATTTCCATGCGATTTTATATAGAATACCATATATACCCTTAAAACGTCAATACCCAACTCTTTTTCTTTCTCTCTTGTTTCCATAGCCCTCTTTCCGTTGAATAAATGTAATAATAAATTCCGTTATTTTTTCAAATGGAAATTAACTCCCCTGCCTGCCCGCCCCAGCTATTGACAAAGAGCCAAAAAGCCGGCATCCAGGGTGTTCTGTCCGCTACAGACAGTCCCCGGATACCGGCTCTCTACATTTCAGATTCCATATTTACTTATTTATTTCCATTGAGATACTCATCGATTCCTCTTGCACCTGCACGGCCTGCCTCCATGGCAAGGATTACGGTTGCAGCGCCTGTTACGGCATCGCCGCCTGCGTATACGCCTTCCTTGGTGGTCTTCCCGTTGCTCTCATCTGCAATGATACATTTCCACTTGTTGGTCTCAAGGCCCTCTGTGGTGGAAGATATAAGTGGGTTTGGTGAGGTTCCAAGGGACATGATGACAGCGTCCACGTCGATGGTGTAATCAGATCCGGCAACCTCTACCGGTCTGCGGCGGCCTGATGCATCCGGCTCGCCTAATTCCATCTTGCGCACTACCATTCCCTTAACCCAGCCGTTGTCGTCGGTCAGAATCTCTACCGGATTGGTCAGCAGGTTGAAGATGATTCCCTCTTCCTTGGCATGATGTACTTCCTCCACACGGGCAGGCAGCTCGGCTTCACTTCTTCTGTACACTATATGCACCTCCGCACCCAGACGAAGTGCTGTTCTGGCAGCATCCATGGCAACGTTTCCGCCGCCTACAACCGCCACCTTCTTGCCCAGGTAAATTGGCGTATCGTAATCATCGCGGAAGGCCTTCATCAGGTTGCTTCTGGTCAGATACTCGTTAGCGGAGAATACGCCGTTGGCGTTCTCGCCCGGAATTCCCATAAACTTGGGAAGTCCTGCGCCGGAACCGATGAATACGGCCTTATAGCCTTCCTCATCCATCAGCTCGTCTATGGTCACGGATTTTCCGATGATAACATTGGTCTCAATCTTAACGCCCAGCTTCCTTACGTTGTCGATTTCAGGCCGTACTACGCCGGACTTGGGAAGACGGAATTCAGGAATTCCGTATGTAAGCACGCCGCCTGGCTCATGAAGGGCTTCAAAAATGGTTACTTCGTATCCCATCTTTGCGAGGTCGCCCGCGCAGGTAAGTCCTGCAGGGCCGGAACCGATTACAGCTACCTTGATGCCGTTGGTTTTCTCCGGCTTAGCCGGTACGAATCCGTTTTCCCTGGACCAGTCCGCCACGAAACGCTCCAGTTTTCCGATGGAGATAGGCTCGCCTTTGATGCCGCGGATACATTTACCCTCGCACTGGCTCTCCTGCGGGCATACACGTCCGCATACTGCTGGCAGGGCGCTGGATTCTGCTATGGTATTTGCCGCATCCTCAAATTTTCCTTCTTTTACTTCTGCAATGAACTTTGGAATGTTGATGGCAACCGGGCATCCCTGGATACATTTGGCATTCTTACAGTTAATGCAGCGGGAAGCTTCTTCCTGTGCCTCTTCCTGGTTATATCCCAGACATACTTCCTTGAAATTCGTTGCCCTTTCCTTTGGGTCCTGTTCCCTTACGGGTATCTTCTTTAATACGTCCATTATTCCTCACCTCCGCAGTTTCCGCATCCGCCGTGATGGGTAGCTCCCTCACGCAGCCGTAAGATGGCCCTGCCCTCTTCTGTCTTGTACATCTGCTGGCGCTTCATAGCCTGGTCAAAATCTACCAGATGGCCGTCAAACTCAGGTCCGTCCACACATGCGAACTTCACTTCCCCGCCAACGCTTACACGGCAGGCGCCGCACATTCCTGTACCGTCCACCATGATTGGGTTCATGCTGACGATGGTTGGTATTCCCAGCTCCTTGGTGAGCCTGCAGACAAATTTCATCATAATCATAGGTCCGATGGCAACGCAGACATCGTACTTCTTGCCCTGGTTCTCCACCAAATCCTTAACAACGTCGGTTACCATGCCCTTGCGTACATAGGAACCGTCATCTGTGGTAATATAAAGGTTTCCTGCAACGGATCTCATTTCCTCTTCCAAAATCAGCATATCCTTGGTCTTGGCGCCTTCTACTACATCCACGTCAATGCCGCGCTCTTTCAGCCATTTTACCTGTGGGTAAACAGGCGCGCTGCCCACGCCGCCGGCCACAAAGAGATAACGTCTCTTCTTCACCTCCTCCAGGTCATCCTTCACGAATTCGGAAGGCTGTCCCAGCGGACCTACGAAATCTGCAAAGCTGTCCCCGGCCTTCAGTCCGGCCATGCGCTCTGTGGATGCTCCCACAATCTGGAATACTATGGTTATCAGGCCCTTCTCACGGTCATAGTCACAGATGGTTAACGGGATTCTCTCTCCTGCTTCGTCCATCTTGACAATAACAAATTCGCCTGGTTGACAGGCCCTGGCTATACGCGGTGCCTCCACGTCCATCAGATATATCTTATCTGCCAGGCATTCTGATTTTACAATCTTATACATGGTTCTCCTCCTAGTAATATATACTCGCGTCCTCAGCTGGTGTTCCGCCGCGCGTCCGGACGTGACATTCATTGTTATTCCACCCGTATCCGGTAGCTCTTCTGCCAGTTTTCCCATCCGGGCAACGATATGATTCCCCTTCTGTCCTTCAATTCCCCCTTATATCCATCTGATGCGCAGATACCGTACCATGGTTCCAGACATACAAAGGGATGGGTGGCCTCCATTGTCCATATTCCCAAATACGGGAAATCGCTGCATTCCAACGTCACATAGGGGCTTCCATCCACAATCAGGCTTACGCTGCTGACCTGTGCTTCATCAAACATATATGTAAGAGCTGTATCGAAAAATCCTTTTGTCAGCGGCACCCGGCCCTCTGACAGCTTTAAATCTCCCTGAAGTTCTTCCTTCTCATAGCCCTTTGCATTAGGCGCAAGATAATGGAGACAATCCGTAAACTGCCCCTCCCTGCACCCTCTCCGGTTAAATTCAAAGGTGAAATCGTATATGCTCTTCCCTTCCGGCACCTGAAAAGCAGGATGTCCGCCCATCATAAACAGCATCTCTCCCGAATCCGTATTGGTGACCTTCCACATGACCTCGATGGTCCTGCCTTCCAGCCTGTGTCCAATCTCCACCTCAAAATGGAACGGATACTTCTCATATGTCTCCGGCGTGTCCTTCAAACGGAACCAGCATTCGTCCATATCACAGAGAAGGGGTTCAAAATCCATATCCCTTGCAAAGCCGTGGGGCGTCATGCTGTATTCTTTCCCATCATGGACATACGTCCCCTCATAACATTTTCCCACAAACGGAAAAAGCACAGGTGCGTGTCTGTCCCACACAGACGGTTCAGCGCGCCAAAGCACTTCGCGGTCCGCCTTCTTGTCATAAATCCTGGTAAGTTCTGCACCGTGGCGGGCAACAGTAACTAGAAGCTTATCATTTTCAAGTGTAAATAATGTTCCATCCTGTTTCACTATATATTCCCCCGTTCTCCTGTTTTTTAAGAAGCTTGTGAGAATTTACCCTCGCACAAGCTTTATATTAACATTTTCTGCTTCATGTTACAACCGGTTTTTAAATTTTTCCAAAAATTATTTTCTTTTTTTCAGCGTGTTGAACAATTTTTTTATTGCTCCTTTCTCTGGAACCTCCGGAAGGTATAACAGAGGTCAAAATAAGTCTGTTCATCGCCCTCTTCCGCCAAATACCATCCCTCTTCCTTTTCCAAGTCAGGAAAATATGCATCCCCGTCATAGGTATAATCAATACTGGTCACAAGGGCCGTTGTACAATAGGGGAGGAACTGCCGGTAAATGCTTTTCCCTCCTATGATATAGATATCACTTTCGTCGTAATTCTCCAGCGTCTTAAGCGCCTCCTCCAGGCTGTGGCAGACTACCGCGCCCTTTACCTTATACTGCATATCATGGGTCAGGACAATATTTACCCGGTTTCCAAAGGGCTGCCCTCCCGGCAGTCCCTCCAGGGTCCTGCGCCCCATAAGCACCACCTTGCCGGCTGTCTCCTTAAGGAACATCTGCCGGTCGGCCGGAATGGTCACCAGAGGCCTTCCGTCCTTGCCAATGGCCCAATGCCTGTCCGCTGTCACGCAAAGATTCAATGTCCCCTCACCTTACCCTTCTGTATACTCTGAATTCAAACGAAATACCCTCATGCTCCTTACCATCGCTGACCGACTCCAGTTTCCAGTTTTCATCCTGATCCAGATTTTCAAAATCCGTGTCCACATCAAAGGCGCGGTGAATGTAGGTCACATATGCCTTACTGCAATATGGAAGAAACTCCCTGTATATCATGCCTCCGCCGATGATGAACACATCCTCCTCACGGCAGTCCCTTAATGCCTCCAGCACATCCTCCACACTATGGTACACCCGGACGCCCTCAGGGGCATACGCCTCATCTCTGGAAAGGACCATATTCACACGGTTCTTCAGGGGCTTTCCCCCCGGAAAGCTCTCCAGTGTCCTGCGTCCCATGACCACGGTCCTTCCCCTGGTCGTCTCCCTGAAATACTTCATATCCTCCGGGAGATGCGCGAGGAGACCGCCGTCCTTACCAATTCCCCATTTTTCATCCACTGCAACAATCAGATTCATATATGAGTACCTCCCATTTTCTTCTAATGTCTGTTCATCCCTGCCCCGTTCACCGGTCTTGACAGATTATATCATGAAACCCTTTGAAAGAAAAGGTGTCCTCTGTTATAATGGTTCCATATTTAAAATGGAGGACAATGAACATGAGCTACGCAGACCAGATATTCATACAAAACTGCAACGATATATTAGAGCACGGCGTCTGGGATACAGACTATGACGTGCGTCCCGTATGGGAGGACGGCACCCCGGCCCACACCATCAAGCGCTTCGGCATCGTGAACCGCTACGATCTTACCAGGGAATTTCCCGTCATCACCCTGCGGCGCACTGCCTTTAAGTCGGCGGTGGATGAGCTTCTGTGGATATGGCAGAAGAAATCCAACAACATCCATGACCTGAACAGCCACATCTGGGATTCATGGGCAGATGAGGACGGCAGCATAGGCAAAGCCTACGGCTACCAGCTGGGTGTAAAGCATCATTATAAGGAAGGGGATTTTGACCAGGTAGACCGCATCCTGTATGATCTGAAGCACAATCCCTTAAGCCGCCGAATCATGTCCAACATCTACAACCACCATGATTTATGCGAGATGAACCTCTATCCCTGTGCCTACAGCATGACCTTTAATGTCTCCGGAAAAACCCTGAACGGCATCTTAAACCAGCGCTCCCAGGACATGCTGACAGCCAACAGCTGGAATGTATGCCAGTACGCTGTCCTGCTCCACATGCTGGCACAGGTAAGCGGTCTGAAACCCGGCGAACTGGTCCATGTCATTGCAGACGCCCATATCTACGACCGGCATATACCGATGGTAAAGGAGCTGCTGAAGCGGGAGCCTTACCCAGGTCCAACCCTGGCCATGGATACTTCCATCCAGGATTTCTACCAGTTCACCACTGGCAGCTTCCGGCTGGAAAATTATCAGTATCACACCTTCGGCGAGAAGATTCCTGTGGCTATATAAACAGGCTGTAAACAAAAGACGGATGGCCAATTCCAGCGGTCCATCCGTCTTTCTTTATTTCCGTCTGCCTTCCCCCGGCGCATCTGACGCCGTATGTTCCTAAAACAGCCCCTCATTCTTCTGCTCCAGCACCTTGATTCCATGGTAGAACATTTCATTATAAGGCGTAGGCACTCCCAGCTCACGGCCCATGCGGATGATGGTGCCTCCGAACATCTCCACCTCCGTCTTGCGGCCCGCCTCAATGTCCTGGAGGGTGGACGGCTTATTTTCAGGCGGCACATCCCTAAGAATGCTGGCCTGTTTTTCCATATCCTTTTCTGAAAGGCTGATTCCCTTCTTTCGGGCAATGGCTATAACCTCCCGCATCAGTTCCTCACGGATGAAATTGGCATCGGCGCTTACGCTCCAGGCCCCGAAGGGAATGCCCAGGACAGCGGCGCTCTGGTTCTCACTGACATTGCACATGTATTTATACCAGATAGCCCGTTCCATGTCCTCCGGGACAACGGTACGTATGCCCGCCCGTTCAAACAGTTCCTTCACGGCCTGTACCCTGGGGGACATTGTCTCATTGTGCTTTTCTCCCATTTCAATCCGGGCAGCCTTTGGATTAAAGGAGGCGCAGCCGTCCTTCATGACCACGCTTACCTTTGCCAGGGAATACAGCAGATTATCCCAGCCAAATACCTCTGCCACCTTATCCTCTGCCTCCACCCCGTTTAGCGGAGCCATAATAAGGGTATCCGGCCCAATCTGGTTTCTCATGTCCTCCAGAGCCTGGGGCAGCGCCGGAAACTTGGTGATGATAATAGCTAAATCCGGATAATTCTGACCGCAGTTTTCCTCCGGTGATACAATATTGAAATGGTGTCGGACCCCATTGACTATAACTCCCTCCCGCTCCAGGCGCTCGCGGCGGCTTCCTCCCGCAATCACGCGCAAATCACTCCCCAGCAAATGGCCCAGATGACTGGCCAGGAAACAGCCGATGGCTCCCAGTCCAATGAGGGATACGGTCCTTATTTCTCTTTTCTGTTTCATCCTGATTCCTTCTTTCATACGTTAATACTCATCTGAAGCGCAAGGGAATAAATAATGCGCTCCTTTACATGTTTCCCAGTCAGCTGTGTCAACGCGCGCTCATAATAGTCCAGCTGGACCCTGTAGCGCTCTGCCAGCATCTTTGCTCCCTGCTTCGGATCTCCTTCCGGCACATGGTCTGTCTTATAATCAATCAGGACCAGTCCGTCCTCCTCCTCCAGATAGGCATCGATGATTCCCTGTATGAGTACCAGCTCATCTGAGTCACCCAGTCCCATTTCCCTGGCAGGTATACCTATGATAAACTGCTGCTCCTTATGGATACGTCCCTCTGACTGTGCCTTCGCCATACGCTTTCCCAAGGGACTGGACAGGAAATTCCAAATGACCTTGGGATTGATGAAGTCATGGGCCTCCTGGTCCAGGAACCCGCCCTCCAGAAGCTTATCCACCACCGGCTTTACCTCTGCCAGGCCGTGTATCTCATGAAAATGGATGTGCTCCAGGACTGCGTGGTATGCGGTTCCGCGCAGGGCTGCCCGGTTTGGACCGGCCGAGACTGTTTTTTTCTGTTCTCCGGATTCCCCGGGGCCGGAGCCTGTCATATCCCGGCTCCCGGTCAGCGCCTTTAACTCACCAAGGGCTATTCCCTCCAGATTACCACTGTCCGTGCCAATGGCATCCTCTGTCCGTCCTATCTGGCTCTGCTTTTTGAGTTCGGATACAGATACCATGGCGTACAGTCCGATATCCGATTCATACGGGTACTCATATTCCAGTACTTCCCTGAGACGTGTTCCGAATGCAGCATCGTACACTCTCTTCCCATCCAGGTTCAGAAGATCTTCCTTTTTCATCTTCCGTATGATTTGCCGGGTGATTTCCTCGCCAATCAGGTCTTTTACCTGAATCTGGCGCATTTCCATATGGGAAGCCGGGATTGCGGGCTGCGCCATAAGGAGCCAGTCCAGACAGGAGTTGGCCGAAGCCAGTATGGTATAGGGCAGCTGGCCCTGGGACAGGGGGATATCCTTCCATTTTCCCAGCTTATTCTCCAGTGACTTATCCGCGGCTGTCATAATCAGCTTTTCCTTTGCCCTGGTCATGGCCACATAGAGCACCCTGAGCTCCTCCCCCATTGTTTCCAGCTCCGTCCGGCGCTTAAGTGCCTGCTTTTTAAGAGTTGGCGCCTTGACCCGCAGCTCCAAATCCAGGAAATCCGCCGCCGCCCCTAAATCCGCATCCAGAAGAATCTGGCCGTACGCATCCTGCTTGTTAAACCGCTTGCCCAGACCTGCCAGAAATACCACAGGAAATTCCAGACCCTTGCTCTTGTGAATACTCATGATGCGCACCGTGTTGTCCTGCTCACCTGCCACACTGGCCTCTCCAAAGTCCGTATCAAATTTCTTCAGTTTTTCAATGTACCTTACAAAATGAAACAGCCCCTTGTAGCTGGTGGATTCATAGGCAGCAGCCTTTTCCACCAGCATGTCCAGGTTGGCCCGTCTCGTCTCCCCGGCCGGCATGGCGGATACGTAATCGTAATATCCGCTCTCCCTGTATACCCGGTACAGCAGCTCATGGATGGGCAGATGTCTCGCCTCCCCCCGCAGCCGTTCCATAAGGACCGACAGCCTTCGGGATTTAAACGATATAGAGTGGGCAGTCTTTACAGGTATGCCGGATAAGCCCACTGTGATCCATCCTTCCTCCAGCCAGAGCTTCCACGCCCCGTATACCCCCCGGTCCTGGCCCTTTTTGGAATTCCGCTTGTAGACGGCCATCATCCAGGCCATCTCCTCATCGTCCATTCCCACAATGGGCGAGCGCATGACTGCGGCCAGCGGAATATCCTGCATGGGATTATCAACAACAGACAAAAGGCTGAGAATCGTCTCCACTTCAACCGTATTGAAGTATCCGGTCCTGGTCTGGGCAAACGCCGGGATGCCTTCATTCATCAGCACATTTACAAACACCTCTGACCATCCGCTCATGCTTCTGAGAAGGATAACCATGTCGCCGTAACGTGCCCTGCGGTAACCTCCCCTGGATTTATCCCACACCAAAATCCCCTGGTCCTCGCTTACCAGCTGGCGTATCCTTCCGGCAATCAGCCGGGCTTCCAGCTCCTTTGCCGTATAATCAAGGGAATCTTCATCCAGCTGTCTCAGTGTGTCCGCGCCCGTATCCACAAGAAGAAGCTCCGTAGGCGTTCCGGCTTTTAAGGAAACCGGTGCTGCTTCCCGGCTGCCGGACTTTCCCGCATCCGCCTCCGGGTCCAAAACCGTTTTCCCGCTCACCTCCTCAAATTTCGCGCCGGGATAAAGGGCTGTCTCAGGCGTATAGGTGATTCCTCCCAGGTTCTTTGTCATGATTTGATAAAACACATCATTGACACTGGTCAGCACAGACTCCCTGCTCCGGAAGTTCTGCTGCAGTTCAATCATCTGGCGCGGTCCCCTTTCCCTGGAATATGTTTCGTATTTATCCATGAACAGCTCCGGCCTGGCCAGACGGAACCTGTATATACTCTGCTTCACATCCCCCACCATGAACACGTTGGGATGGCCGGACCGTTCCCTGGAAATGCCGGTAATCAATGCTTCCTGGACATAGTTGCTGTCCTGATATTCGTCCACCAAAATTTCTTCATACTGCCGGCTCAGCTCGTCTGCCACCTGAGACGGACGGCGGAAAACCGTCTCCTCCCCGTCCCCTGTTTCCTCCCGTTCATACAGAACCTCCAGCGCCAGATGCTCCAAATCATTAAAATCCAGTACGTTCCGCTCCCTCTTGGCATCCCTGTACGCCTGGTCGAACATACCTGTAAGCCTTAAGAGTTCCCGTATGACCGTTCTGGTCCCTCTCATGCTTTCCACCACTTCCTCCGGGCTCTGCTGGCCGTAGAGTTCCCTGCATTTTGCCACGGCCTTCTTGACCCGGTCCCTGCATGCGCTTACAAATGCCTTCTTATCACCGTCAATATCCTTGCTCCGTATGGATGCCAGACGGCCGAAGCTCATATTCTGAAGGCTGTTATACAGGGCTTCAAAGCTTCCTGTGGCCGCGGCCCTTCCTATGGCCTCTATTTTACTCCTGTCGCTTATGAGCATGGGCTCATATGCCAGGGGGCCGTTTTCCTCCAGGCACACCTGAAGTGCTTCCCCCAACTGCCCGGAAAGCTCCTCCATCTGTCTGGCCACATCCTCCATCAGAAAAACCATCCAGGGGCTTTCCTCCATTTCCAGGATGCTTTCCTCCTCCAGCTCCTTCTGACAGGATGCCAGCCATTCCCCCGGCCATGGATGGCTCTGGGAAAACTGCCACGCCTGGAGAATCACATCCTCAATTCCCCGGTCTGATTTTCCGCGGCCGAAATGCTCCACGAATCTGGCAAATTCCGCATCCGCCTCATCGTAGCAGTTTTCCAGCATTTCACCCATACAGTCCCCCCTCAAAAGGGACAGCTCCCCCTCATCCCCCATGCGGAAGGCCGGATCTATGTCCAGGCTGTTATAATGGCTGCGGATGATATTCAGGCAGAAGCTGTCAATGGTGGTAATCTGAGCCTGGGGAATCAGGGCGGCCTGGAGCCACAGATGCTCGTCCTCAGGACGCTCCTTCAGCTTCTGCTCCACCGCGGCGCCTATCCTCTCCCGCATCTCTGCCGCGGCCGCATTGGTAAACGTCATTATCAGCAGCTGGTCAATATCCAGTGGACGGTCTCCTTCGCT
>ENA-OPSG01000167-OPSG01000167.1-human-gut-metagenome-genome-assembly--contig:-NODE-167-length-44623-cov-11.403114_pt1 | contig 44623 bp, 85 predicted proteins | sample MGYA00241454_ERZ501900 | MGnify/ENA primary metagenome ERZ501900 (study PRJEB25962, sample SAMEA2042225) | human gut metagenome | biome: human gut; feature: human-associated habitat; material: faeces... | reverse complement strand
TTCTCATTAACTTATCATAGAAGATCTCAATTTACAGACTTTTTTTCATACTCTCGATGTCCCAAGACATAAATGTTAATCTACGCAAATAATCCTATCTTATATAGCTCACCTATTTAATTCTCTATTCATTTATTTAATTCTCCATTGATGGCTGGTCATCACGACAGTCCTCAATTGATGTAGAATTCGGGGCGAATAATGATACGTCCGCCCCTAGTATACATTTAAAGACTGTCTCCCATATTTATCCCGCATCGGGCAATAGCGGTGGAGTTTACTCATACAATTTGTATTTTCTTTTGCTCTCCATATAACGGACGCATTTTATGCTCAAAAAGCATTGAAAAACAAGCACTTTTTACAAAAGCGTTCCGCAAATTTTGCACATTATAAACAAACGAAATTGCTTAAAAATCTTACTTTATCCATCTTGTATAATAAATTAAGCGTTTTTCTTGTGTACTTAGTGGCATTTTTATAACATAGGGGATTTTTATTTTGATTTTCTAATCCGAGTGCAGTTTCAATTAGCCTATTAATCGTAATAATATTTCCTATACGTATTTTTTTTAGTTCCGATAATATTTCTTTAGATTTTGAGACCAATTTCTCTTCATACAATTCCTGATTGTCTGAACAATCTATATTAATTTGTTTTATATATGAATCATAGTCTTCAATTATCATTCTTATTCTGCTCATTTGTCGATCATTTGCTTTACCATTCATTTTAATAAAGAAGTCAGACGTTGGTTGAGCTTTAATAGTAGGAGATGCTTGTATTTTATCTAACCAGTACTCTAACCAGTTCATAGGACAAGATAGCGTTATATTGATTCTACCTTTTAATTTTTCTTTAGATACATCAATTTCTTCTTGAGGTAATTCCTTTCCGTCTTTTGTATATTTTATTTCCCTCGTATATTTCATAAATTCTGGAAAATCACATTTGTTATATTTTATTTTACCTGTCTTTGTAAAACCACAAGGTTTTTTGATGGTCATGCAAGCCATTTTGCTTATACGATCTATTTCCTTGTTGCCATCAATTTCATACTCCCTTTTACATCCATCAATTACAACCTGAGCTAATACTGATAAGATAACAAAATTATCATACAACTCTTTCAGTCTGGCTTTATCAGGAGATTCTTTTTGTAACTCTGTCCAATAATATGTCATTGCAAGCTGTGCAAGGTTACTGGAATATCCGATTGCCATACGAGACTTTGAAAATTTGCTATCCATGGCGGCGTAATCTTTTTTTGTGTTCTGGTATGTAATTCCGCTCTCTTTTAATGCGTTTACAATGGTAGGATATTCCTTATAGCATCTTTTTGCGCATCCCACCATGGTGGGATGATTTGTCACAAGCATAAAATCACTGTCTTCATCCATTCCATTGGCTCTGGACTGTATATCTGTATGGATACAATTTACAGCTATTATATTATTGCTGAAGGGGAAATATTTTTTCATGATGTCAGAATGAACGTTATGAAGATAACAGATATTATTCGGGCTGTTATGGGGATTACGAAAAGCAGCTAAAAATTCGTTGTCATTAAACCTGGTTGTGTAACATTGAATACTTCCATTTTCCTGCTTTAATGTTGGGTCGGTATTATAATCTTCACCAACTGAATAAAGTAGGAGAGCATACGGATTTCCGCATACCGTTAGATTATCTCCATTTACTATAATCTTACCTTTTCTTAGTCTGTAGACATAATCAAATATTATTTTCTTTTTTTCTTCTCTAAAAAATGTACTATTGCCAAATTCATGGTTTTGAACATATAAGTCAGCTAACATCTCATAATGATTTACTTCATTGGCATATTTTCTTAGAAACCTTTCAAATTCATCATTATCTTTTTTTAACAGTTCTACATAGTTAATACTTATCTGAGCAATTTCTTTAATGTCATCTTTTGTACACGGAAGAGTATTGATCATCTGATAGCTCAATTGTTGATAATTTCCTAGTTTGCTAGGATGGTCCGTCTTGACAATACCCCATATATCACCATCGGCATGAATCCTGTCGCACCAATATTCATAGGCTTCTGATAACGTATTACCCATTAAATCAGCAAACTTTTTCCACTTAATAGCATTATCCGTAGTAATCATCTTGATATCCTTCAAATAATGCCATTTACCAAACATATCCTGAATTTGATAGGTTTGGTAATCATAGCCATTCTTATTACACCAATCTGCAAAGAATTTTTGAATGTGACTTCTAAAACCACATGCTTTAAATAAATGATTACGTAGTAGAGCCATGCCATTAATCCAATCTGGAAGTATTGAGGACTCAATTAACATCATACCATCCCAGATTGTGTTTTTAACATCCCTTTCTTCATCGATAACAATACATTTTTTTTGTTTCTGTCCATGCTTATCTTCATATTCTTCGGCCTTTACTACTTTGGTTTTTGTTATAAAAAAAGAATCTATATCTTTTAAAATAAGAATATCCTCAACCGGAACATGTAAAGTGCCAATAATATTAGATGTGGTAAGTGGAGCATAAGCTGACATTTCAACAATTTTTGCATTGTCATTGCTCATTTTATTACCTAATCCTATAGTCAGCCAGTTATATGCTTTATCATACAATTTACTGTTGATAAACATGACTTGTCCGAGCTTTGCTTTGGCACTTGTCCTGAATAGCATTTCATAATGAATAGTTTTTTCTTCCTTCAAGGAACCGTCTTTGTTCTTTCTTTTATAAGTTATATCCACACCATTATCGTAAAAGTATTCCCTAATTTCATCCCTCTTTTTAGGTGAATATAACTCTTTTCTAGAATCCACTTTTTTTAGTGTGTCTAAAATTCGTTCTTGAGAACACCCGTCTGAGTCATGAAACAGTTTTTCCAAACGTTTTCGTTCTTCTTCATATGAGCGGCTCCCAAAATTATAATCTAAACAGATTATATCTCTTGTACTCTCGCCTTTATAAACATCCAAACCATTTTTTAATAGAAAAAAGCTAAAAAGACTATTATTTAACATTGCATCAGTATATGTAAAATAATCCCGTAAACCAAGATTCACATCATAAAGCATACCGGCGCTTATATTTTTAATTTTTATCCCATACTCACTCATTTAATTGTATATCACATCCATTCCATCATAGTGAAGTACCCGTTCTAGTTCTGTGGTAAACCTATTTTAAATAAACTACGGACTAAATAGTCTCCAGTGATAACTTGTTAAGGTAAGACATTCATCTCTTCATTTTATTTAATACTAAATAGAATCCTGTAACTTCTTAGCAGCGCGTCCTTCTTGTAACTTCCGTTTGTGTTCTTCAGTCATCGGTTTTCCCTGACGCCGGGGACGTACCGCCTTCCCGATAGTAATTGAAGATGCCGTGGGTGCTTCATAGTATTTTGTACATATAGTTCCGTCACGATAATGTTCTTCTCCCGTACATGTCCATCCTTGTTTTTCAAATTTCCTCATATAAGTGTGAGAGGAGCAACTTGCTTTCCACTTACGGTCTTTATCATCCATGATGATAATAACTTCTCTTTCTTCCGGAGATAGTCTATAATTAACACAAGATGCCACATCTGATTTGTTTGATTCTTCACCATTGCTTAAAATATAACCTGACTTATTTTCTGACATTGATTTCCTCCAATTATTTTCTGTTATTTATTCTCCAATTTCTCATAAACATATCCGCTATCTGATGTGTAATAAATATGCCTGATACCTAAGTCCTTAATAGCTGCCATGCAGGAAGCGCATGGTCGGGCTAAACCGAATTCTTGGTCCTTACGAATCCGATAGATATATAGCTTCACCTTGGCAAAATTTATATCCATGTTCCGGATTATATTTAGACAATGTATCTCGGCGTGCATTTTAGGAAGATACTTACTATCTCTATAACGTATCGTCCGAAACCGATTATAATATTGTTGTCTGGGATGGGTCTTATGGGTATTACACCCGATGGCAATGATATTACCCTGATAGACAGCAATGCAGCCGACATGAGTTTTATCGAAATCAGAGATAAGAGCGGTCTGATGTGCTTTACTGAAATATCTATAGTCTGACTTACTGAGCATTCAGGCGCTCCTTCTCGTATAAATCATTGCCTCTGTCAAAACATTTCATCTGGTAAACATATCGGTCTATGTAATATTGAAAGAATCCTTCAATGAGTAATTTGGTAAAGTACTTAGCAATATCCGTCTTAACTGTCTCACGTGGAGAATCAAAAGTAATATCAGTGGCCTTGTCAATCTGGTCCCACATTCCTACATGTGATTGTCTGAGATAGAAGGTTACTATATACTTTCCTGATACCTTATCAAAGACATATTCTGCCTTCACTTTGTAATTGTTTTCTAAATCAAATTCTATGGATGGAACATTTCTGTATCTAGTCATTATTTTTACCTCTTTCTCTGACTTCTGCATTTCTTAAACATTGATAATCAAATTTCTTGGCTGTAGCAATACGACTGGCGATAAATGAGGCTTTAGACGTGCGAGCATTATATTCGGTACTATAATCCGATTCAATAATTACGCCGCCAAAAGTACTATGTAATTCCTGCTTTGATGGATAATGTGATGATTTAAAAGTAGTAAGGTATCCTGTTCTGGTCTCTGTCATGTGTTAAAATTCCTTTCGTAGTTAAAATAATCATTGTATTCACTCCTTGTGGTGTGATGGGTCATTGGTTATATAGTAATATTCTCTTTTTGCATTAATTTTATTTGTTTACTTATTTCAGTATTGTAGTCATATTCAGTATCAGGTATGGATACACCATTGCTATCTTTAATGTAGTGCCTGTAGTCTGCAAATATTTTTGGGGTTGTGCTGAATTTGACATCAGTATTCGCATCTTTGTACCTGGTGCGTTTCATTTTATGAAACTTAATAATATTCATGGTATCCAAGATTTCTACAATCCGGCCAATATATCGTTCAGATAAACCAGTATCTTCAGCAATCTTTTGGTAATGCCGATAGCAGCATAGGGGTTTATCTGGATTTCGGTTCATGTTTATACGGAGATAGGAGAGGAGTAATAATATATATGACGATGACATCCGGGACAGGTCGATGCCGCTATCTTTTAATTCTCCCTTAAAATCCAAAATTCTTTGTAATTCCTCAAAATAGATGATTCCGAAACTATCCAGTACATCAAACTTCTCTATATTCAGTTTTACGCGTTGGTATTTTACTGAATTGGTAGACTCATGAAGGCAACTCTCAAAATCCGGACATTCTACAAAATATCCGTAGTGGGAGAGGAGTAATAAAACATCATAATATTTTTGATTTATCTTTCCATCTCTATAGTTAGGTTTCAGGTTTGACCAGTGGCACAACTCTGTGATAGAGAAGGCCACTGTATCATCCAGGGCGCGTCTTGCGCATAAGTATGAAAAAATAATCACTCGTTTATCTCCGAGGTCTTTGTCATATATTATTTCTCGTGGTATCTTTACATAGTTAGGCAAGATGCGTCACCTGCCTACTTGTCAAGGGAATCAAATGCGCCAAAAGATAATCTGTTTTTCTTAGAACAGTATTCGTTATAAAGCATTAGTATCCCAAAAGCAGTTTTTACTCCGACATTCTTAGTCTGCGTATATGTTTTTGCCTTTTCAGATACATTAATAAATGCCTTTTTGATAATTTTCTTGGTACTTTTATCAATGAACATTTTTTTTAATTCTTTATCAATGATGGATGTTTTGTAAATAGAGTAGAACTTCGCAAATCCTTTGAAGAAAGTGGCTTGCAAAGAGAATTTTGTTCCTTCACATACATTCCTTAACAGTTTAATCATTTCAATAAAATCAATATCTCCCATGTCATCATAAATTTCTTCTAACGTAGCAGCACAACCAAAAGTCTTTTCTCTTGCACCACCGGAATAAACAATCGAAAAGCCAGCCTGAGCCACACATTCAATGACATACTTCCATTTAGGATCAAATTTTGAACGTGCTTCGTAGTCCTCGTTTGACCCATATGTACGCTTACAATTATTTAGTTGAGAAAATAACTGATACTCATCCTCCTCTGTAAGACCTCTATAAATGTGACATACAAGAGTTCCGTCAGAATCAATCATCATCTTGGCAAGTTTTCTTTTTTGTCCTTCAACAATTCCATATTGTCCATCTCTATAACTAACATGAATCGGATCACATAACTTATCTTCCCAATTTGATGCGAGTTCTCTTACATCAGTTTCTTTTGGTGTTTTCTGGCAATCTAATTTTGCGTGCAAAATTTTGCACGGTAATGCCTCTGTGCTATCCGGTACAATTAATCCATTCTTATTTTTCTTCATATTATTTTGTCTCCTTTACAAATTCTTTGATTTTTTCTTCTAATTTCATGATGGCTTCAATTACACTATCAAATTTCGCAATAGCATAATCTATATCTACATTCTCCATTTTTTTATAGACTTCATGTAAATCAAAAATTCTATAGTCACATGAATCAATATTTTCCAACAAGGTATTGGTCATAATATCAAATTCTTGTTTGGGAATAATAGAGTCCAATACATTAACAGGTGTTTTGGTGGAGATAAGTGCATTTAATAATTGTTCATCGGTAAAATTATCGCTTTTCTCTGTATTTTTCCTGTTTGGAAGATGACCCTGTTGTAACCCACCAAACAACTGGGCGGCTTCTTGATATGTCTTTGGTGTGGTTTGGAGGAGTTCAGTAGTTACATTCTCTTTTGGTTTTTCTTTTTCTCTGATTTTTTCATAAGCAGTATTAATTTTTACTTCGTCAGCTAGTAATTTCTTTTTTAGTTCTTCATCATCAGATGACATGACTCTATTGAAACGGGCAATTGTTCCGGTTCCGACACCAGCGAGTTTGGCAAGTTCTTTGTCTGTACGAATTTTTTTATCATTTAGCTTTTCTCCATTTGGAGAAGAGCTATTCTTACCGTTGCCAAATTTCTTGCCTGCTTCAGACTGATTTTCTCTTGCTTGCTCCTGAATCTTCTTCTCAAACTTCTTTACAACAGCAATTCTCTGTTGTGGTGGAAGATTACGCCTGCCAAGCTGGGTATTAATCATCCACTCCATGACATCAATGATAGTAGCTTCGTCTCCAAAATCCAGTTCTTCAACTGGAAATTCAATATTATGCTTCATACAAAGGTTATAACGGTTATGACCATCTACTATGTAATTATGCCAGATATAAATAGGTGCACCCTTATACCCATATTTAAGTAGACTATCTTCAAGCGACTTCTTTTCCTCTCCGGAGAGTGGTGGTATAAAATCTCTTAGCTCTGGATTAATTTTTAATTCGTACATAATTCTTCGTTCCTCATTTTCATATTGTTTTTATTTCGTGGTGCCATTTTTGGCACATCGGGTAGTTTGACTAATTATTGCTTTTATTTATCACAAGAGAATTTCTTGCATTAATTAAGTTAGCAAGGGCCTCAATCATTTCATATGGATATGTATTGTTATTCTCTAACTGGTCACATATTTCATTACATGTGCAGTTTATTACTTTATCTATATTCTTGGTCATCCTTTCAGAATCGCTCATATCTAATTCCTGCAATATTTCAAAACTTATCATTAAAAATTCCTCCATTTCGTAAAAATACATTTGGGTACGTCATACATGTACCCAAAACTCAAAATTCACTTCATTTGGGTACATCCCAGCTATCACTTTTGTGCAGTCAATATCAAGATAGACTCATTATTATCAAGAGAAGAGTATTATCGTACTTTTAATTTATATATTCACTACGTTCATATATAAATTAAAAGTACTCCTATTTTGGGATTTTCTATCTACTATTCCCTCAATCGTATCTTCTCCAATTTTTCCTTCTTCCTGTTAATTATCTTAACCTTACATCTTGGCTCATACTTATTACACTTCTGACAATAACCATTGTGATCTGATTCTCTACCTTTAGTGCATTAGCCTTTACAAATATAAAATTTACATGGTGTAATCCTGTCATGTGCCATAGTCAATTCATCCTCTCTTAAAATATCTTTGTCTTAGTGGCATATACAGTTAAACCTGATTTGCTGTACTCCACTCTATCAACATGGTAGTCAGCATTTAAACTGTACAATGTATCACCGGGTTTAATTTCAGATTTTGCCGGTATAGCAGGATAATTAAATGACTGCCGGTGATAATCATTTTGCGATGGTCCTTTAACGAATAATCTCATAATATGTAATCCTCCTTGTTCTAGTCTTTTGGATAAGTGTCATCCAGATATGTATTCTCTCTTTGTCTAAGTAAATCTTCGCAAACTGAAAATGCAATCCAGTGATAATCATCCTTGTGATGAGCCTGGTGCTGATGATATTTCCAATTTTCAATTAGAACCTGATCAGACAAAAGTTGATATCGTCTGTAGATTTCGTTGTATGTAAGATTGTACAATGTACTGAGATATAAATTGTCATTCATTGATTATTGGTCCTTTCTGGTGATTTACTGGTATATTCTCCACTACATCATCAAAAATTGTTTTCTGTCTTACAGGATTTGAATTAGACATCAATCCATATTTCTCCAATAATCCATCAACCTAGCGTCTAAGGTATAACAGTTATCCAATTTATTTTCATAACAGTAATCATCTATTACTTGATTAAGTTCTATGTCAGGATACATATTGTGGAATTCTTTATATATCTCCTTATATAAATCCTTGTTTTCTCGTATACTGAAGTAGTCCATTAATAACTGATACTTTGGGAACATTTTTGTGGTCCAAAATGAGAAACGTTTCTTTGGAATCTGTTTCTGAAGGTTTTCTTGTGCCAGTTTGATTGATATAATATCCTGTTGCATGGTCACAATGGATGATGAGAGAGTAGTAATCGTATCAATTAAGGGCTGAAGATTTATAGCGGATACTGACTTGTTATCAAGAAATACGGATGCTAACACATCAGCGCATTTGTCCTGATATCGTAATAGTTTATTACTCATTTCAGGTTGCTCTCGTTTCATCTTTGGTGTAATATGGATCTTTGCTAATGTAATAGGTAATTTACGGTTTGATATGCACCAAATTTCATTAACACTTGGTAAACCTAAATCCACTCCCGAAAATTTTAGGGTGTGACTTTTTAAGACTTCATCATTTAAAATTTTCTTCTGTTGATGTTCAATTTGTTTTTCACTGAATCCAATTCCTTTTAATATGTGATTGATAGCTGCATAAATCTCTCCGGTCGCATTATCCCGGATGGCGATAAGGGAATCCCCGTAAAAATCAAAGTTTGTCACCTGTAAAGCTGCGTTTGTGTTCATCATAATAAAATCCTCCATATTAGTTCTGTAGTGGCTGTTAATATATAGTTCTCTGTTTATAGAAGATTTTCCAAAGAATTCATAATCAAAGTTTTGCGAATATAACACATACTAATCACAAAGGAAGGTGATGAAAAAATGGCGGTAGCTCAGAAAAGTGCTATATCCGTGGGTGTACTTTATATTCCCTCGGACTTATATAAGACGACCCGAGATATAAGTATTTCATTCAACCAATTATGCAAGGATTCACATGAACGAATTAAATATAAGAAATACTGTCCATCATGCAATAAAGAGATAAAGTCTAACGATGATATCATTAAGGGGTATGAGTATGATAAAGGGCGTTATGTAGTATTCACTCAGGACGAGCTGGATAAATTAAAGACTGAGAAGGATAGAACAGTCTATATTGACCATACGGACAAGATGTCAGAGATTGACAGCATCTACTTTGACAAGAATTATTATATGATTCCGGAACCAGGTGCCGAAAAATCATATGAATTATTTCGACAGGCGTTACTGAGTCAGAAACTTGTGGCTGTTGCTAAGACTGTGTTAGGGACTAAGCAGGAACTCCTGGTGCTATATCCGACTAAAGAATGTATCATAGCCAAGATTTTGTTTTACAAAGAGGAAATCCAGGAGTTACCAAAGCCAATACCTAAAGTAGAGATAAAGAAGGAAGAACTGGACCTGGCTAAACTGATGGTCAAGTCTCTGGAGAAGAAATTCGATATATCAGCATACCATGATGAATATCAGCAACGGCTGCGAGAGGCCATTACAGCAAAGATTAATGGTAAGGAGATTGTGGCTACAGATAATGTAACCCATGAAGTTATGGATCCTATGGAAGCAATGCGTAAGGTACTTGAAATGGTTCAGAGTGGTAAGATTGGTACTGCCTAATGGATATATTTGATAAAAAGGGTATCAAGCCAATGCTGATTGCGGAGATGGTAGAACCGTTTGACTCACCCGATTACATCTATGAACTGAAGCTGGATGGGATGCGCTGCACAGCATATTTTGATGATAATAGTGTGGATTTGAGAAATAAAAGGGATTTTAAATTATTACAACGGTTCCCAGAATTACAGGATATTTATAAGAGTATTGGTCATAAATGTATTCTTGATGGTGAGCTGGCCGATATAGTGAATGGTGTTCCAGTATTTAGTATTTTACAACGCAGGTCTATACTGAATGATCCATTTAAGATAGAGTTGGCATCTAAAATGAATCCTGCTATATTTGTGGCCTTTGATATCATATATTTTGATGGGGAAGTAGTTGTTGATAAACCGCTCTTGGAACGAAAGAAATTGTTGGAAGAATGTTTTGCTGAAGAAGGTAGCAAGATTGCATATAGCAGATATATTGAAGAACATGGTATTAGACTTTTTGAATTGGCAAAGCAACAACATTTAGAGGGTATTGTTGCCAAAAAGAAGGATAGCTTATATTGGTTTGGTAAAGAAACACGGGACTGGGTTAAAATCAAGGTCATGACCGATGAGGATTATGTGCTGTGTGGGTATATCCTTAGACCTAATAATATGACCAGTTTTGTGATAGGGCAGTATGATGGAGATAAATTGGTTTACAAGGGGCATATAACTCTTGGTGCAAGTCTAAGAAAGCTTAATGAATATAAATATAGTATAATCAACCATTCACCGTTTGAACATACACCTCCAGGAAATGAGAAGGCGATATGGTTGGCTCCTGAGTTGGTTTGTATTGTTGAGTATATGCCAGATGAGTCTATAGAGCGTCGGCAAGCGGTGCTGAAAGGAATCAGGGATGATAAGCTGCCAATTGAGTGTCAGGTAGGGGAGTAAGATGCTCCCTGCATGAAAATAATGAGTTCGGTGAATGGATTCGGAAGTAAGGAGTTTTCGTTGAATTACAAGAGATTTTTGAGATTTTATGGTACGATTTAAGATGATTGTGAGATGTTATTTCCTTAAATAAAGGGGGAGTTCGGGAAAATGCTTGATTTATAAGAAGTTTTAGGTGGTTTAGGGAATGATTTTGAGGTGTTTTAGGATAAAAATAATTGTCTGAAAATTAAGTTTTTGTTGTAAATACGTTGTTTTACCGAACAGGCTACCGAACTGATTTTGAGTGATTTTGTGAATTGTGTGTGGATTTTAGACAACTTTGTGATGCATTTTGAATGTCGGAAAATGAAAAATTTAAGGTGACGTATGGGTGGATTAGATGGGGGCATTTAGTGAAAATGGGATTAATTGGGAAATGTAAACCTACCCCCACCCATGGTCTGGACATCAAAAATCCTTGATAAATAAGGCAAAAATCAAAAAAGCGTACTTTTGTTATAAGTACGCTTTTTATTTATATACTGACTACGTGATGTAGTATTGAATACCATAAGTATTATGTTGTAAAAACAACGTTGCCCAATATGCAAGTACTCACTTGCAAGTTCGGACGAAATGTTGTAAATGTTGTATTTACAACATTTTGATATAATCAACACTATGTTCATTAATTATCACATGCCTATTACAAATCAAAAATCTAATAACATGCCACAACATAATTTTACATAATTCAATAAAATGTACAATAATAAACACTAATAACAATAATCGACATTGTGTCTATTATCTTGCTCTAAACCTATGCTAGTTCCCACATCGCGGCCAACCTAATACCTCTAACACCTCACCAAACGCACCACAATGCCCATATATCCATTTAACATCCTTACCCTAACAACTATCCACCTATAATCATAAACCAGTCTTAAAACGCCGTACAATGCGCCAAAACCCATTGACACGTTTACATGCTGGTTCCTGGTCTTTTGTCAATCCTATCCCTACATTATAATGTCTATAATTCATCATAGCCAATCTATGCCCACGTACTACAACGGCCTACAATCCATTTTATACTGTCAGTCCGGCATATTGTCGTCAACGGGGTATGGTATGCCTTTGGCGTCCAAATCTGCCTTGATTAGTGACTTGATATAGCTGTTGGCACTCTGGCCTGAGTGGGTAAGGTAAACCTGTAATCTGGTATTATCATGCATTTCACTGGGGGTATATTTAATTGCATATGTTTTACACTGCTTTGCTCTTTTCTTTTCGTATTTTCTTTGTGATTCAGTCATCGCCATCTATTTTCTCCCTTCAAGCATATGTACATTCTCTTTTGCGAAAAGGGTAGTACATAATAATATCATTGTATCATATCAATTGTCAATTCATCTACTATTTATTGTGCATAATATATAATAAGGTTAACCTCATATAGCGCATATATAGTGCACAACGCCAAGCCGATAAAAAATGCGTAAAAACCATTGCAATAAGGTTAACCTTATGCTATATTATAAGTGTCCCAAGGGACAGGGCAAAAAACCCTTACAATTGCATACAATACAATCACAACCATACAAGGGAGGTTATCACATGATAAATGTATATATTGGTAAACAATCGATAAAAGGTAGCGGTCAAGCAATCTGCAAAGTACTTGACAGTGACATATTAACAGGCGATGTAATTGTTTACAATCGCGAAACAAATAAGATTGAAACAGTAAGATTTAAAGAAAAACAAAAATTGCCTGAAAATATAAAAAAACTTGCTGCCGATACGGAAAATGAATATATACATAAAGAAAGGGCATTGTTCAACAAAATGGTTAATTAAAAAAATCCCCTGATGAGTCGCTGAAAATTGCGACGAAACCGGATATATTCCGGTCGGGATGAAAATCCTAACATCATAATCGGAACCTTGATAATTGAATAGACTTTACATTCTTAATCTTGCATACATTCATCACACTATGATATAATTACATAAAAGAGGGGTGATGATAATGCCAGAAATATCATTGTTTTATGGTATACGCATAACGATGTATTACAATGACCATATGCCACCACATTTCCACGCTGAGTACAACGGTAGTAAGGCTTTGGTTGATATCATTAATATACAGGTTATCAAGGGAGCATTGCCAAATAAACAGTTGCGCTTAATTCTTGCGTGGTGTACCATTCACCAGGATGAACTTATGCAGAACTGGGAATTGACAAAAGACCAGAAACCATTAAACCGTATCAACCCATTAATATAGGGGGTGAAAGTTTATGCAAGATTATTTTCCGACCGTAGTGCAGGTTATACCGCTTAATAATTTCCATGTACAAGTATTCTTTGATGATGGGAAGATAGTCGAGTACGATGCTACCAGCGATTTAAAGGGGGATGTATTTAAGCCCTTACAGGATATCCATGTTTTCAAAGATACATGTACAGTGCTTAATGATACATTGGCATGGGATTTAAGCGGTCAAAGAGATACTACATCATGTATCGACATTGATCCATTTACCTTGTATGAGCTTGAATCTATCAATCATTTGATTGCCTAGTGGTTAATAAACCAGGAGTGTAAAGCCTATTGAATTATTAAGGGTTTTACACTCTTTTTAATTGGTTTGAGGTCTACCAGTGAGACAAGTCTTAAGTGTCTATACTATCTATTATGGATTGAGGGCTACTTGTCAAAGGGTCATAAGTGAACTATATAGCCTAGTGTGGACGGTTTGTCGGTATGAGTACCACACGAGAATAAAACTAGGAAACCGATAAACGCATGGACACGGCGTAATACTTCCAACGGCTCAAGACCAGCAATGCTATATAATTGTGCTGGCGTGTGTGAAAGCAGGTACCACACTTACAATGATTACCGCCGCCGATCAATCTAGGCGTAAGGGGATTGTACCTGAAATACCATAGATAATCAATATAAGAGCTATGGATGTAGTAAAGGGTAAGCGCAGGAACGAGTTGAGCATATACACGCTGCATAAAAAGGAATGCTCGTGAATCTGAGAATCACGTAACAAGTCAGTCCGCGACGGGGTGAAAGTCAAAATTAATTCCGGAGATTCACTGAAAATCGGATAATGTCGTTTGCTCCCCGTGCGGAGCATCCATAAAACCGTAATATAGTGTGAATCAAAGGGTTTCCAAAGTTACTGCATGAAACAAACTGCATGTAACGGTCGCTATCAATCCTGTACCGTCTCAATGCTATCACCATACGTAAATGGTACTAGCAGCACTATCAACCAGTGATACGGTTCCTACGTGTAGAATAGGACGCAAACGGGATATGGCGTTACATCCCCAAACCTTAGGGCTTGCATATGGTCTATCAGTCTAATTTATTATAATTGACTGTTTTAACAATTCCTTGCGTGGATGGCACGGCAGAGACAAGAGGAAAAGGAAGTCAAGAGTGATTAATCTGGGTAACTGTTAAAAGTAACAATCGTCGGGGTAGGCGAAAGCATAAATTGACGTTGTAATAACCACCGTTACCAACGGCACATAAAAACAACTATAAGCGATTAATGTAAGTAGCGATTAAGCACTCGGAGCATTACAGGCGGAGAGCCTAGCGAAAAATTGCAAAACACTAAACAGGATAGACCATATGCAGAGTGATAAGGTAAGTAATACAATCCCTCTAACAACGAGGGGAATGATACCATGACAGCGCCTTCCCGTGGCGGTATCGTAAGTACACTTTATGAGTGAAAACTAAGCTGTAAACCTATCAGGGTGTGACATTGTATGCACTTTATGCTATAATGGAATCACTTGAAAGGTAGGAGGGATAAACATGGAAATAAACACGCAAGAAAAGATTAAGCGTGCTATGAGTAAAGCTAAAATCAGCCAAGAAGATATTGCTAAAAAATTTGGCGTAACACAAGGTACTATTTCCCAAAGATTAAAAACCGGAAAATTTTCAGAAGAGGAAATGAAAATGATTGCTGAAATTATGGGGGCAAAATATTTTTCTGGTTTTGAATTCCCTGATGGAGATAAAATATATTGAAAAAAATCAATAATTATTAGAAAAAACCATTGACTCATAATAAGTAAAGTGTTATACTTGATTCAGAAGTTAAGGAAAGGAGATAACAAAGAATGACAGAAACAGAAAAATTGATATTGGAAAAGCTGGATGCATTGAACCAGAAAATTGAAAGAGTAGATGAAAAAGTTACAAAAACCAACCTTACCATTGAAAACGAGATTAGCAAGAAAATCGACATTATCGGTGAGGGTCACGATTTCCTTAAACAGCGTCTTGATGAAGCCCTCCAGATGGAAAAGAAACGCGAGAGCATGGAACTTGAATTAATCAATCTCCGCATGGAGATAAAGAAAATAAAAGAGCATTTAGACATTGCATAATAACAGAGGAATTGACGGTGCAGCCGTGGGGAATTCAGTTTCCCAATTCCATTTGCCGTAACAAACGGTGACAAAAGAAAAGGGCGGAGCTACCAACTCCACCCAATTCCAGGGAACACATTTAAGAAATGCTAACGTGTCCTCAGTCCCTAATCAAGATTGAGTATATCACATTTCTTGGAATCCGTCAAATCTGATGGAAAATTCCCTAAAACAAATTGAGCGCATTTTCTCATTCTGTGATTCACTTTGCAGAACGTGTGTTAAGTGCGTCCAAAAAGAGAAGTAACAAATATATCGTACCTTGACAATTCTAAAAGTGAGTAACCGCTAAAAGTAATTGGAGTAGCATAATCATTTACAAGCTGAATGGATTCAGTTTTATACACTAACTTGTATGTTTGGTATGTGAGGGCAAAGGGAAATGAGGATAGGCGGCGAAAACGAGTATAGATATATAACCAGGTGATTTCCGAAACAGAAAACTAACATGCCCATGTGGGGCGGTACTAGATTAGGAATCAAGGCGGCGTGCCTGTGATAAAAACGCCGTAGGTAGTTAATACCTCTTGTATTGTACAAGGAATTAACAGTTGCAAATAGCTTAGTTTGCAAACCGCTAGAAGGCTATAGACTGACAGACTATAGAGGCAGCGACAAAGCGGTATACAAATACATATGACTTACATATTACAGACAGTCAATTACGGCTGTCTTTTATCATTTCCCATGCAAGGAAGTCAAAAGCTTGCTTGTATGGATAAGTGATAAAGAAAATCAAAGCTGTAAAGGAGGAAACAACTTTATGAGAACATTGGCCATAATTAGCGACAACACAAGCCGCCGGGTGTATAAATTAGATGATACAGACAGTAATGATATTTTGGAGCTTGCCATAACTTATGGACGTGGCGAGTCTGGGGAAGTCATCTATTTAGATGATAACGGTCAGGAAATTGCGAGATGCTATTGGGATTGGCAATATCGCAAGTATCGTAAATATTAATGCGGGAGGAAAAATAGAATGAAACAGTACAAGATAACAGAAAAACAGCGCAGTCTAGTATTACAAAAATTAGAATTATCTCCATATTCCTTAGTGGGAGATTGTCTTTCTTATAGGGCTGGATATATCAGAGCATTACAGGATTTAGGATTAATTGATGGATTATCAGCAGCACGTATGCTGATAGAGATTGAGCAAATGGAGGGATGGGAGAAATGAAAACTATAACTACAATCTTAATAACGGCAGCAACAACGGCGCTCATTACAGCGTCTATTTTTATGCACAGTGCAAACTATTTCAATATGTCCAGCATGACGGACTTTGAGGCTACAGACACGGGAGTAATGCTTTATACAGAGGATGACACAGGATGGTATTTGGAACGATAATTAAGGTATATACGCGTTACAGTGTATATGCTCATTTACTTATGGAGGGATACATAATGGATTTTATAACAGCGTTGTTGATATTTGCTGGAGGGTATGCGGTCAAGCTTGCCCAGGAGGCTATGGAGGGGAAACGATGAAAGAATATAAACTGTTTAAGACAGCAAAAAAAAACAGCAAAAGAAAATGGCTTGATATTAGCAGATGGAGTTGGAACCAGTAAAGAGAAACATATCTCTTTTTTAGTGGAATGAAATGGAGAATACATATTGAGAAAGGGAACAAGGTGAGACTATGGCTTATAAAAGGAAAACAGTTGATAGATGAGATATATTAGGTAATTGTGGCTATGGATGGGAAGTTGAAAATTCCGAATACACAAGAGAAGACGCAAAGCGAAGCTTGAAAGAATATAGGGAAAACTGCAATTACCCTATTAAGATGGAAAAGCACAGAGAAAAAATTGAAGAATAAGAAAGGTTAAAACGGTGGAGATTATGACAAGAGAAATTACAACAATTTTAGAAGCAAGTAGAGAATGGGTTGGAACTTTTAATGCTTTTCCTTTGGAAATAATAATAAAACTATTTAATATAGACGTTGATGGTTGGAGAGAAATTACCCCTATTTCAAAAGGTTGTAGAGTATGGAGTAATAAAATTCAGGAGATAGGTTATATAAAAGAGATAAAAGAAAATGAAGATGGGGAAGAAATTGCAGTTATTGAACTTGACAATGGAGAAAAAGTTGAGGAATTAAAAGAAGATTTAAGCAGAGAAGAAGATGATTACTTTCCTATGTGGGGAACAATGTGGCAGTTTTCCGATTCTTGTGACAATTGGTGGCTTGAAAATCATCTTAATGAAATGGCCGATTGTGGCTTTAGGATTTATGAATCAGATGAATTTGGCTACTTCTTCGGAATAGATGGTGCCGGATATGATTTTTATGAAGCACACTGGATTCCTTTATACAATGAGCGTGGTTTACAATGGCATACAACCGTATAAATACGAAAAGAAAGGCGGTACATATATGAAAGAATGGAACGGGAAACCCGTTAAGAAGTGGCATAGCGCTATGGACCAGAACGGGAACAAGGTCGGCAAAATTTTCTATGAGGACGGCACAACGGAGATTGTCAGAGGTGGAAACGCAGCACAGTTACCATGGACAAGTGATAAAAACTATAAGTCACTGTCTGGACTATATGGCAGTAAATAGGAAGGATAATATTATGTATGGAATGAAAGAAATAGGGAAATACAATGTTGATTATGAAGGTTCAATTTACGATGGAGAAATCCCTTATCAAGTGGTGATTATTTCTGAATTTGATGGAGATAGGGAGTTATCAAGAAAAAGACTTTATTTTAGAGATAATATTGGGGTGAATAGATTTTATATTATGCCACCACTAGGAACAGAAGATCAGATTGAAGAAATATTGCAATATCCCAATAATTCTAAGATCAGAGTACATAATCAAATGGTAATTGAGAAAGAATGAGGAAATAGATGTGAGAATCAAGATAGGACATAGAGAATAAAAGAAGGAAGGTTTAGCAGCCTTCCTTTTATAATGCAGAAAATTGGAGGAACGAATGGAAATTTTAGCATGTAGAGGACATAAGGTCAAGATCAGTAGGGGGAGTATCACTGTAAAGACTGATGATGGTAAGACTTGCGGTGTTGTACGAAACATTATTTCTCTTTATGATATACAGCCCAACAAACAATGCGTGTTTTATGGAGAATTAAAACGCAAGGGTTTAAATTCAATGAAAATCGGATTGGATAATATCATTATAAAAGATGACACTTTGTATTTTTTTTAGAAATATAAGTAGAAAACTATTTTATGAAAAATACGGCTACATTTCAGACGATGAGAGAAAAAGAGCAGAGGAAGAAGAAATACTGTACAAGAGCATTACTAATTGTGGTTATGATGTTATTGAGTGCATCTATACATAATCAAAGGAAATTGTAATTTTTTATGAACAGTTAGAAGGCATTACGGAGAATAGAAACCGTAGTGCCTTTTATAGTGTCCATAATCGGCAAAATCACAGGAGGGGTAGAATATGTTGAATGAGATTAAAACAAGCTGCTATGAGCCGTTATATACGCTTACAGAAGCGGAAAAGATTATTGATTTGCAGAGGGCCAGGAGAAGTAGGAATCAAAAACGAGTAATCATTTGTTTTATCAAGCAAAGAATATGTGGTGTTCTACTAATTGTTTTGGGTTGCGTGGTTGCTGTTATTGATAACACGGCGGGAATGGCTGCTATTGTCTGCATTGCGATAGGTATTGGGCTTGTTATCACTCGCCAGATTGTAATGATGTTTAGGAGATAACGAGACTATGATTACGGAAATTATTATCAATGGAATAAGCATAACACAAGAACATGGACATCTCTTGCTTCAGAAGGACGGTATACAAATGCGTTGCGATTTTGGCGAATTGAACGAATGCATTCCAGAGTTTGAGGAATATCTGAAGGATAAGAAACGCATACAGCAATTATTATAATCAAATGGAGAACGGCATGGAAAGGTATTATAGAGCCAGAGTTAGAGCGAGATGGGGTATTGAGGAAGTTAAGCTATGCGGATATACGTTCCAAGAAGCAATTGAGATGTTTTTTTAAGAACTGTATCAAATCAGATGATACAGGATACTTTTTTAAAGTGGCGGATGCCGATATAAGCAGTCTGGAAGGTAACGAACATATTTACTATGTGGATGACTTCTGTGGAAAATATGCGATAGAGGTTGATTCATTCAAGTAGAACTACAAAAATGCAATTTCCTCTGGTTTTATAAATAATGAACAAAGGAAGAAATAGATGCTTGTGGAATGGCTTATAAAATCAGAGATAAGGAAGGAAATGTGTTTATCTTTGCTTCTGGTGGCGAATTTCCAGAGTATAGAACACATGGGGGACGAACCTGTATATTGACCTTACATGGTTACGAGGTGCTAGAAAAATATTGTAAATTATAGGGGATGTGGAGGAATGATTGTGAAAAATATAAAATATCACCAGAACGGTTTGGGGAATGAGTATGGGCCAGATCATACACTTACAAATAATTGGAATCCAGAAGCTGATTATGGAAATGAATACAGTAATGTATATTTCAGAATAGAAGCATCCGGTTATCAGTATCCGTCATTCAGTTTTACAGAAGAGGAAAAGGAAGCATTTTATATAGAGGTTAGAAACGCTTTAGAACCTTTTGGGTGGCATATGGAGAACGGATATGAAACATGGGACTGTGACTATATATTAAACGGAAAATCACGTCTGTACTTACATCCACAGAATTTTAGTGGTGAAGTATTGAAGAATGATATTAAAGCTATTGCAGAGGCGTTACAGAAACGCAATACATTCTATCTTAGATGGGTTGATTTATATGATACTGTCTATGATATTTCGGATAGTGAGTATGAGGAATATTTGTGTAGCAAAGATGGAGAAATACGAAAAGTCTTGTTTGAAAATTGTGGAACTACCAGGACAAGCAAATTCTATTATGCTTTTGATGTGTGTCGGAGTCTTGCTAACCGATTTAGGCTAAGGAGGATTGGTCTGAATGACGGCAGAAATTGTGGAACAGGACAGACTATAAAACATATTCAGAAGGTTATGGACGATATGATTTCAGAAGGTTTACTTATTGAGACAAAGAAAAATGGTAACCAACTTGTTAGAACTCCAAATAAGACGGAGCAGAAGAAAATGAAAATAAATGTAGCTTGAAAAGCGAATTTCCTACGAAGAAGGAGGATTGTTATATGAGAAAATTTGAAGTTATAGAGGATAACAGTGGCGGATTAACATTAGTGATTTTTAACACAGAAGGAAAAGCAGACTATATACATAGTGGATACGAATATATACAAGGACAACTCCGAGATGATTTAGAGGCATTGCGAAATGGTGACAACCCTGTGGAGGATTGGGACGGAAATTGTGGTGGGATGGAATGGGAATATGGAACTAATCCACAAGAGATTTATAATAATATCAAATCTTACGTATACGGATGGGAGGTTGTAGCCGACAATGACGGTATTTACCCTGAAAAAATGGGAAGTGCAGCACATGAGGAATTTAATATTCCTATGGAGTAACTGGAGGTGGTTGCGTGTCTGAACAGAAAAGAGTCGCAATATACATTAGAGTTAGCACACTTGACCAGGCTAGAGAAGGTTATTCTTTAGAAGCTCAAGAAAAAAAACTGCGAAAATGGTGTACGGATAGGAAGTATATAGTTTTTGACATATATGCTGATAGGGGTATTTCTGGAAAGGATATTGAGCATAGACCAGATATGAATAGACTTTTGCATGATGCCAAAGAAGGAAAATTTGATATGGTTATCTTTTGGGCATTAAGCAGATTCACAAGAAGCGTATCAGATTTATATACCACAATGGAAAGATTTCAAAAGTGGAATGTTTCAATGGTATCATATACTGAATCTTTTGACACATCAACACCGATGGGAAGAGCGATGATTGGAGTTGTGGGAGTTTTTGCACAGCTAGAAAGAGAATTAACATCTGAAAGAGTATTTGCAGCAATGGAAGAAAGAGCAGAACAAGGTAAAAGAACTTGCCATGAAGTATTAGGATATGATAAGAGCGGGAAAGATTCATTTATAATTAATCCCAAAGAAGCCGAATATGTACGGTTCTGTTTTACTCAGTATCTGTTACGGAAAAATCTTTCAGAGGTTGCATTTGTTTGTAAGGAAAAAGGGTACAGAGGAAAGCGAGGAAAAATCCCTACAGCCTATAGCATACAGAAAATTATCACAAGGCCAGTTTACTGTGGCTATAATTCTTTCTGTGGACAAATATATAAAGGGGATTATGAAGCTATTGTTGATGTAGAGACATTCAATAAGGTTCAATCGCTATTAAAGCGACAAGGAAAAATATCAGGAAGAAAACGCATTGAAGAACTTGTAACAATATACGAACAGAAGAAACAATGATTTTGTGGAGGGAAGAATTTAATTTGATGGATACAACAATATATATTGGCACAGTAACAAAGAATCACTTTGGAACTCCAATGAAGATTATAGCAGCCAGAAAGAAAAGTGATATAGACGTTCAATTTTTAGATAAACATGGTTTTATTTGGGAACACAATACATATAGAAACTTTATTAGAGGCGAAATTATAAATCCGTTTGATAAGAATATTTTTGGTGTAGGATATTTTGGTATAGGTGAATATAAATCAGGAACTTCTGAACATAGAACCCCAGAACATTATGTATGGAGACGAATGTTGGAAAGATGTTATGACAAGAATAGCAAAAATGAAAATCCGACATATTACGGAATAGTATCAGTTTGTGATGAGTGGCATTGTTTTCAAACTTTTGCAAAATGGTATTGCGAAAACAGATATGAAGTTGAAGGAAGGTTACATATTGATAAAGACATTCTTTATCCAGAGTGTAAATTGTATTCACCTGATACTTGTTTACTTGTGCCTCAAAGAATCAATATGTTATTTGTAAAACACAGACCAAATAGAGACGGATTACCGGAGGGGATTAGAAGAAAAAGTAACGGTAAATATACAGCCTTCTATCAGGGAAGGCTATTAGGCACTTTTGAAACCATAGAAGAGGCCATTCGATTTTATAGGATAAGGAAAAAGAAGGTCATAGTTGATGTAGCAAATGAGTATAAACAAACTATACCAGATAAACTTTATCAGGCACTATTAAAATATGAGGTGATAGTAAAATAATATTGCTATCCCTCGAAATGTACCTTTCAGATGGTGCAGAGATGGAGGAAAAATGAATAAAGAAGAATATAGTCAATATTTAGGCGCTGTTGATTTTGTTTGCTTGCGTTGTACAGAGAATACAATGGATAACGAGAATGTGTGTGAAGAGTGTCCTGTTAGGAAATCAGTAACAATTATTGTATCTGAATGTGAAAAGAGAAAGTAGGGAGGAATTAGGATGAAAACATATGCAATTACAATTAAGGAGACTTTGAGCAAGACCGTTTTGATTAAGGCTGATAATCTGGATTCGGCTGTTGAACGGGTAGAAGAAGCACATAAAAATGGAGAAGTAGTACTTGATTATGAAGACTACGATGACGTGGACGTAGAACCTAGTCCATACTGGGAAGATGCTATTTTTTCAGGAACAAAAGGTGAAAGAGATAATTATATGGAACTGTAGGCAGGAAAGATGTCTTTTATGAGAAAAGGAAGGTAGAAATATGAGTATAGTCAATTTATTGTTAAATCATTATATTGGTGATGATTTGAACCCATCAAGGCAAATTTCATTTTTTATCACAGAGGAATGTTTAACAGATTATTTAACAGCAACAGAAGATGAAAGAACTATTGAAGAATTTTTAAGAACTTATGATAGTGATGAATCAGCGGTTATATATGATTATGCTGAGGATGATGGAAGAATCATTTCAGAAAGAATTACATACTGTGATGATTTTGAGCAAAAATACAAAGAATATATTGAAATTATAAAGGAAGAAGATAAAACCAAAGAACAGTATTATTGGGATACGTATTGCAGTGCATAATAAAATGCACGTTTTATTGCGTAAAAAGTGTGTATGATTTGTTGTTGACTATTGTGTAATTAGTGTGTATAATACTATGTATGGGGAGGTACACTAATGAAACAGCGTGACCTAATTAAAAAACTTGAAGAAAATGGGTTTGTCTTTGATCGACATGGAGGAAACCATGATATATACAAACGTGGCGAAGATATAGAGAAAATACCACGCCACAAAGAGATAAATGAAAACCTAGCGAGAATGATACTTCACAAGTGGAAATTATTATAGGACAGGAGGATCTGTAATGAAACAAGTTTATCCAACATTTATAGTCGATACAAAAGATGGTTCAGAACATCCGTTTCTCGTTTGTGTTCCTGATTTGGAAATATTTACAGAAGGAGATACTTTTGCTGATGCAATAGAAATGGCTAGGGATGCTATAGGGGCTACGGGAATCACTATGGAAGATGATGAGGTTGAGTTGCCAGTCCCTTCTACACAAACAGAAGCAATCGAAAGGGTGAAACAATATACAGAAGATATCGACTTCTCAAAAGGTATTTTAACTTATGTAGATGTAGATTTTAACGAGTATCGGAGGAAAATTGATACAAAAACAGTTAGAAGAAATGTAGCTCTTCCTAGTTGGTTGAATTATGAGGCTGAGCACGCAGGAATCAACGTGTCAAGAGTATTGCAGGAAGCACTTATGGGTGTCCTGGGAGTAGCTAAAAGATAATAAATGTAACTGAATAGGGAAAAATAGAAGCAATCAGAGAATATATATCTGGTTGCTTTTATTATGTGTAAAATCAGGAAGGGTGAATGTAATATGATGAAATCACAAATAGAAACACTTTATAAGTTAAAAGAGAAAATTGAGTATAAGAGAAGAAAAGCAAATCCTTGTAGTTGTGAATGGGCGGAACTTAATAGAGAACTGGCAACTCTACGATGTGCTATTTTTGAATTGGAAAATCGGTAGAAATATACTTTTCAAACGAATATGGAGGAATAGAAAATGGTAACAGATGAAACGCTGGATGCTATCGATATGTTGATAGAGTTATGTAGTAACGAGGAATAGAAAAAAGGAATGAAATCTGTCAAGGAAATGCTTGCGGATTTTGACGAGAATGGATGGTTAAATACAGAACGTCCTTCTGATTGCTATGATTGGCTTGAACAATACTTATCGTGTCGGCGAAACACGGAGGGAGAGATAAAGCAGAATAGAATTACTCAGGCAAAGGCATTATGGAAAGAGTTTGGTGATATTTCTATGAATCCAGAGACAGAATGTATAGAAGGAGCATGGTGCCGATTCCCGGTGGGAACGCACAGAGAAGAGATTTGGCATTGGTTTGAAGATACATTTGGTTTAAGTGTTGCAGAGGATTTAATGGGCCTGTAAACGGAGAATTATATAGTATCAAGAATAGATGGAGGAAAATGATAATGATGTCTAAAGAAGAAAGAAATAACATGATTAAGGAATTATATGAAAAAGGTTTGTTTGAACAGCTTTATAAAGAAGTTATCGAAGTGGAAGCAAATAATAAAATTGAAGCAGGTAATGTAAGATTGGGGCAGAAAATTGTAATTGAAGATGAAAACGGAAGAGAAACATGGACAGCAATTACATATCAAGATGGGGGAACCGTATTCCTGTTAGATAAAGAATATGCTATTAAAAATGTAGATTTTGGTAATGACAATAATTACTCTAACAGTAATGCCAGGACGATTTCATGTACCTGTGAACCTGTATTGAGACTTTTAAAGAAATATGGTTCAAATGCATTTATTCCATTGGAAATTGACCTGTTTAGTCATGATGGTTTGCGAGATTATGGAGTGTGTAAGGGTGATTTGACTGGTATCATGACATACGATATGTATAGAAATAATCGAGAATACATAAAACCTAGTTGTATGTGGCTTGCTACACCAGACAGTACACCTTCTGGCACTGGGGCTTCTTACGTCCAGTATGTCGGCTCCGACGGCCGCGTGTACTGCAACGTCTGCGTTTGGAACGGTAGGAGTGTTCGCCCGTTTTGCATCATTAAATCTTCAATCTTTGTATCTTATGACAAAACTACTGGGTAATTAAGCGTGAAATACATGTTTACTGGGAAGTGGGTGAGAGCATGGTAGAAGTATTTTCGCAGAAGTGTACCTGGGTGTTTATATTAACCAAAGAATCAACTAAAAAGTATATGATTCTTACAGAGGAAGAAATTGGCGATGGTGATACATATGTACTTGGTGATTTGATGGATGATGGATGGGAAATATTCTGCGATTTATGTCATACACATAAACAGGCGGTTAAGTATATGAATGATTATTTTCCAGAATATACACCTATAAGATATCAGATCATCCCTATCACCTTCAAAGAAGCAAAAGCGTTTGTAGATATGTACCACAGGCACCATGTAGCGCCACAAGGGTACAAATTTGCCGTAGCTGCTACGGATGGGGATATTATATTGGGTGTCATTATAGCTGGACGGCCAGTAAGCCGATACAGAGATGATGGGGAGACATTGGAGGTCACACGGTTATGCGTTAAAAAGGGATACAAAAATTTGTGTAGTCTTTTGTATTCAAAGGTATCTCATATAGCAAAGGAAATGGGATACAAGAGTCTTATTACATATACTCTACATGAAGAAAGTGGCAAGTCATTATTGGCGTCAGGCTTTATATTGATTGGAAATAATAGAGGCGGAAGCTGGAATTCCAAAAGTAGACGGAGAACAGACAAACATCCAGTAACAGGAAAGAACATCTGGTATAAATGTTTAGTTAGATAAGGATGGGAGAATTAACTATATGTTATCGACAGAACAGTCCAATATTATCAAAGAGCAACTACAACAGGAAAACGCTCATGAGTTTGTAGAAGAACTTATCATGAGTTATGCGTCAGATACAACTAGAATCGGAGAGTTACTTGCATTAATTCCTCGAATTGCAGATCGGCAGCTTCAGATTAAACAGAAACAGATTTCCGAATATATCTGGGCATTTAATTTGTTGCTTACTGAACGGATTAGATATCCAATTCCGCAACGGAAATCAAAGAGTAAGAATAAGGATGCTGCGTATTTCCCCACGCTATTATATGGTTGTAAAGCGCACTTTCCATTCGGAAATTGTGATGGAGGTAGCTTGGCCGAAAGGAAATTCTTTTCTGAATTCATTGAAATGGTTAAAAATAAAGCTGGCTTTGACTACGAGAGTAAGGATGATTGGGAATGGATTTGTAACACGGCTGACTGTAGGGAGTGGATGCTAGAGGTTATTAAGCGGTATATTGATGCTGATTTTGTGAAACCAGAAGTAAGGATAAGGACTTATAGAGGAAGGGGATAGATATTATGCCAATGTTTGAATTTTGGTTAGGTGTAGAAGATACAGACAGATTATTTTCTGTTAAGGCAACACGGGGCAAGAATAATCTGACTGGTAATGAATTTGCACGGGAACTGTTGGAAAGAGAATTACATAGGCTCCATCCTGGAGTGGTGAGATATGACGAAAATGAAGAGGAGATAAGGTAATATGACAAGTATGTTTGCATTCCCAGGTATGTTTGGTCCACACATTAAAGATTCCAATTTAAAACTACCTGAAGACTTTGAAAACTATGATCCAGAACAGTATCCGCATTTCCATGTGTTTATGCTTACTCATTTGTGTCAGCCGATAGATATACAGACGATAGAGGATAACGCAAATATTATAGCGGCCATTCCGGATGATGAAATTAAAAAGGTGACTTTTGAACAGTTGATTGAAAAAGGTATTGTTTACGGAACTGGTAATTTAGTTTGACTGTAATGAGATTGGAGGAATAAGATGGGAATTGATATTATCAGTGTGTTTAATCCACCTGAAGACACAGAAGCATTTACAAGAGCAGATAAGATTCGGAGCATGTCAGATGAAAAACTTGCTCATTTGTCTGTTACTTCGGTTGTGCTTGGTGGCGGGGTAAACATATGGGCAATGTATCGAGGAACCTTTTCTGGCATTGATTATGATTCAAGAGAAGAAGCAGAACGCGGTGAATTAGAATGGTTACAGAGCCCGGCAGAGGAATCGGAAATATAGGGTGAAACACAAGTTCTATGAGAAGTGAGGGCTTTATATGGATAAAAAGAAAATGGAGAGGCTTTATGAACTATTAGAAAGGGTTGAACGAGAACATAACAGGGAAGCGGCAGCGGCGTTACGCTGGGCAATATTTAATTTAGAAAGAATGGGAGACACAGCTAATAAGTATAATGGATGATGAAGCATAGGTTTTAGGACAGTGAAGATGGCAGCTTACAATAATGTAGGCTGCTTTTTGAATTGAGGAGAGGAGAACAAGAAATGATTAAAGAGATTTATCAAGGAGATTTTCGCCCCGCAGATAATATAGGAATGTCAGAGGAATATCAAGAGAAACGCCAGGCGGCTTATGGGTTAGGCAAGCAATTTATGGATAGGCTTGAATCATCTGATAAGGACGAACTTTCAAAGGTATTGGAAGCGCATATGGAAGTACTGGTAGCTGGGATGGAGGAGGGCTATATCTATGGCTTCAGTGATGGGGTTAAGCTCATTATGGAAGCTATCATGGGTAAGAAATAGTTTGTGGACTATAATAAATTTTGATATAATAAATGTAAATGAAAACAGTGTTTGTGGGAAGGATGGTACAAAATATGGAACTGATTGCATCAATTATTTTAATCGCTATAACATGGGCTGCTATAAAGGCTCCAAGTCATAGAGCTCACAATCGTTTATGTCCGCCTGGGAAAAGGTTAGATTATACTCAGATGGGCGTTGATCGGTCAAATGGAATGTCACAGAGAGATATTGATATTAAGACAAATAACGGAGGGTATGATGTTCCAAACGATATTCATACTACTCCGGCGAGAAAAAGATAGAATATGACGCTCACCACCAGACAGCAACAGCGGATTTATAAAGCGGCCAAAGATACTATTAACCTTCTTCTTGGCGTAGTACATTCTAAGGAGTACAAAGACAATTCTAAGAGTTATTTTATTAATCTTTGGATCTTACAAAGACTTAAACCTGATTTACTTTGATGATGCATTGAAATTCATTTCCACATGGGAATATATTGAAGCGTAGGAGGATTGTATTATGGCAAAATATTGTATTAGAGCTTGTAGAGTTGGTTATATTGAAATTGAAGCAAATAGCGATGAGGAAGCATATGAACAATCTCCATTGTGAGCAGTAGAATACGATTGGGAAGACGATGTATTCGACATGAAAATTGTAGAAGATTAAAACATATTCTACATACGGGTGATACTTGTCATAGGGTATCGCCTGATTTCTGGAAGTGATGTAAATGCAATTCCACTTGTCTTATACTTTCCAAGAGAAAAAAAGTAGTGTATAATTAAATAGAATAGGTGGATACAGAAAATTTCACAATAGAATCTAAGTTAAATTCGGAATAGGGGGATAAGAATGTGGACAATAATTGTATGCGCATTTGTTGCTGGGATTGTTATTGGAATATTGATATTTTTTACACATTTTTATCATAATAAAGATCTTGGTAAGAAGTTTTTTGAAGATAGTGAGAAACCATTTGGTAAAAAAGCACCAGAAATGTATTATCATAAACAAAGAATGTTTAGACTTTGTTATGGCTTTTTTATTGGTGTCAATTATTTATTAGTGGTAATGTCAATAAGTTTTACAAGTGTAACAATTTATATGGTAATGGATGACAAATTAAATCTTTATATCAGAATCTTTATATCTGTTATGGCCGCAATTACAACTACTTTGCAAACTATATTAAGATTTGATAAAGTGGGAGAAGGGTATATTTGTGCAATGAGAATTATTGAACAGGCAATTTTAGAGTATGAAAATAGAGAATCTACTACGTTAGATGTGTTAAATGAACTACCCCGCAGCAAGCTGCGGGGAATTAAACCCTCTTTTTGATTAAATGCGAATATAAAGGCAGAAGAAATAATACATAATATGCATCATTAATAATGATATATCAATGAAATTAGATATTCGAAGGGTAGGATAAGATGTTAGACTGGAAAGAAATCAAAGGATATGATAAAAATAAAGATTATAAGTGGCAAGAAGGAGTGGAATTACCAGGGCTTGACGAGGAAATATTAATTCAAGTTACAGACGAGAATCTACCAGACAGAGCGCCCTTTGTTGGCTCTTTTAAAAGGCGAAATGATGGTCATGTATGGATGATAATAAGTGTAAATGGCGGCATGACTTTTTACGAAGTCCAGGATGGGGTTAAGTGGGCAAGATTTAATAGACCATAAAATAAATAGTGTGAGTAGTATAGATGGCATTGGCATAAAAGCTGGTGCCTTTTATAGTGCTCACAAATTATAAATTAAGTAATCAGGTTACGGATGGTTGTTTATTAATAAAAATTAAAAGGAGAATGTAGTTATGAGCGTAGGTCAGGCAATTTAAATCGATTTAAGGAGAGAGGAGCAGTTTAATGACATCGTAGCTAATATCAAGCCGTTTGGTACGGTTGGAAAAGGGAAGAATCAGAGAACCATTATTGGCAGCGCAGTGGTTCCATTATCATTATGTTATGTGGATGAACAATACCAGGGGATGCGGGAGCACAAAAAGATAAAAAAGCTTGAAAAGAATTGGGATATTCGTAAACTGACGCCTATTGTTCTTGTACCACATTATGAAGAATGTAGACTTGCTCTTGTAGATGGGAATGGGAGATGCGTTGTGGCACCTTTAAAGGGACTAGATCGGCTTAATGCAATAATTCTAATGGATGCTCCAGAAGATCCGGAAGAAAGATTAAAATTTGAAGCAGAGTACTTTATAGGGCAGGATTCTGAAGTTGAGAATGTTAAACCAATAGAAAAGCATTTAGCCAGGGTTATTATTGGTGATAAGGCTGCAACGATACTAGATGGATTACTTAAGAAATATGAAATAAAATTTGTAAGCAAGAGGGGTAATAGAGAAGAGTCTATTCTTGGAAGCTACACAGATACATATTCAATTGCACGGGTTCATGGAGAGAAATGTTTAGATTTTATCTTTTCTGTCATTGCTAATGCTGGGTGGAATAAGGAAACTAATGGATATGCGACATATATTATGCGGTCATTAAAAGAAGTATGGGTAGCCCATCCAAATTATAGGAAGGAAATGCACAAATACTTATCTAATGAATTACGGCAGCTTGATCCTGGACTGTTCAGCTCATGTGCCAGAACCGAATATCCTAAGCGTGATCATCGCATGTCATGTGTGCTCTATATGGAAGATTTGGTGTGTGATGGATTGGGAATAGAGAAGAAGATATATGTAGAGAACGATAGGAAGTGTAAGATTGTAAAATGATTGAATTCAGGAGGAACGTGTAATGAAGATAATTAAAGGGGCTAAGAGGGCTGATACCTACTGGACGGCAAGGAAGCTTATTGAAATGTTAGAGGACGGAGAGGTGGATTTCAATATTGATATCCAGAGAGGATATGTGTGGAAGGACAATGATAAAAAGTCGGCATTTATTCGCTCTTTGATTCTTGACCGTCATGTTCCTCCGCTCTATTTTAATAAGGTGGAAGATGTCTATGAGGGAGAAGATGGTAAACAAAGGACATTGACTCTTGAAAAATTCTTGAAAGATGAATTTGCATTAAGCGGCTTACCTGCCTTTGATGTTATAAATGATGAGGGGTGAGCCTGAAGAAATCGACATCAATGAACTTACATACAGCCAGCTTCCGGAGTGTTTTCAGAATGCAATAAAAGAGTATAATTTCGCTATATGTTTTACTGATGATGCAGACCAGGAAGAAGTGGCTGACACTTTTTATAATCTTAACAATGGACAGAGCTTGAATACAGCCACTATGAATCGTGTAAAGGCGAAGTCTAAAAATCAAATATTTAGATTAGGAAAACATGAAGTGTTCAAAGAGGCATTAAGTGTGACAGCGCTGAATGGACATACTAATGAGGATATTGTTGGTAAAATACATGCGACTTTATATAGTGAGGATCCTTCTATGGATAATAAATGGATTAGGCCATATATGCGGGAGACTGAAATTACATCTGCGCAAGAAATGGAAATAACTAACGTGCTGGATAGGATTCATAAAGTGCATGGAATTATTGAAGATGCCAAGATTGCTAAAAGGATTTATGGACGCACGCATATGGTTAGCATGACGCCTATGGTTTTGCGCTCAATTATTGAAAATAAGTCTAACGAAGAGGTAATGAAGTGGCTTATTGGGTTTTTCTCTGGGAGTAGGTCTGCAAGTATCTCTTCAGTGTATAATAACGCAGCTGGAGGTTCTGGTACAGGGAAGAAAGAAGCTGTCAAAAAGAGACTGAGTGAGTTGGAAAAGAATTATAATGAGTATTTTAAAGAGAAAAAAAAGGTATTACCTAAAGCAAGTTGACTTATTGGTGGCTGGTAGTGGTCAAACGCTGCCAGCTGATTTCTTAGAATACGGAGGTATGATTATGACACAGGCGGCATTAGAAGATAATCACAAAGCAGAAATTATTAAACTCCCTGTTGAATATCAGGAGGATGTTGTAAACATAGAATCAGAACATCGTAAAACCAAAAAAGCTAGTGCAATGGAATGTTTATATAACGATGAAGAAATTATTGCTGTACGCAACGTATTTAAGAAATATCTGGATGAGGCAAAAACTTTTGCACAGGAAAGGGCTGCTAGACGCAATCTTACTATGTATATATGTGCAATTGAGATTGGTTTACGAGGCGGAGATTTTTGTTCACTTAAGTGGGGTGATATTTATAATCAAGATTGGACGTTTAATCAGAGCGCTGAGTTCATTCCGCAAAAGACAAGTAAGTGTGGGAAAAAAGTAAATTTAATATGGGGAACAAATTTTGAGGTGGCAATGAGCGAATGGCTTAATTGGAAAAATACTTATATTAAACAACAGAAGTTGGATGATTATATATTTACGTCCCAGAAACCTCATAAAGATAAGACAACTGGGGAAAAAAGAATATATGTTGCTCCTAAAGCTTGGTACAAAATTGTAGAGGACGCAAGAAAAAAGGCTGGAATTAAGCATAAGATAGGAACACATGGACTTAGAAAGACGATGGTTCATCAATATATAATGCTATCAGATGATAAATCCCTAGCTATGGAGAATATGTCGGATTATCTTGGACATTCTGACATTCGGACTACTCGAAGATATTCTTGTGTTCAAAGGGAAGATATTAGAAAAGTTAAACAAAGAATGGTCTGTTTAACAGAAGGATTGTATGATAAAATAGAGAAAGGTCATAAGTGACTATAGGATTCGAGAGGAAGATTTAGATTATGGAGAAATATATGAATAAGCCAGTTGAGTATGACTGGACCGAAGAAGATATAATTGCAGAATATAAGGCGCTTGAAGACAAAAAGAAAGTTGCGAAAATATATTGCATAACAACAAAGCAGGTTAATGAGATTCTGAAATCAAGAGGGATGTGATACAGTGGTGAAAGATGATAAGTGCTGGATAGTTGAAAATGGGAACCGTGTTACCCAGGCAGAAATAGTATCATTCAGTGGAAATCTCTGTTTGATCCGGTTGGCTTCATGAGCGGCGCTTCGGGTTCCCAGGCATCGGTTATATGAGAACGAGAAAGAGGCACAGAAGGATGTACAAATGACAAGTCCAAGGAATCGGAACCCATATGACTATATGTAAGAAATTATGAGTTGGTATTAAAGATTTATTTTGTTTGGAGGCACATAATTTTGAGTAAAAAAGATAAATTAAGCGTATTTATTAGTCTTGTGCTTCGTCATAAACCGGATGCTGCCAGTATCCAGTTAGATGAGCATGGATGGGCTAATGTAGATGAACTGATTAATGGCATTAACTCGACTGGTAGAAAATTAGATATGGAGAAGTTAGAGGAAATTGTTGCTACTGATGAAAAGAGACGGTATAGCTTTAATGAGGATAAGACTCTGATTCGCGCCAATCAGGGACACAGCTTACCAGTAGATGTTGAGCTAAAAGAACAGGGGCCACCAGAATTTCTTTATCATGGGACGGCCAAACGGTTTCTGGAGAATATCCAGGCTGAAGGTTTGAAGCCGATGAGCAGATTATATGTGCATTTATCAAAAGACAAAGAAACAGCTATAAAAGTAGGCAAGCGACATGGGGAACCAGTTGTTTTGCAGGTGCATAGTGGCAAAATGTTTAGAAATGGAAACAAGTTTTATCTATCAGAAAATGGAGTATGGTTGATAAAGTCAGTTCCTGTTAGGTACTTCAATATTGTGGACTAGAACGAATGTTGCTTTCAAGGGAGGAGAAATTAAATGGATGAGTTTAAAAGGGTAAATAACGATACGTGGATATGTAATCAGCTGGAGGAACTTGTAGCAAAATATGAGAACTACCTTAAACAGGATGAGAATAAAGAAAATATGGATGATTATGAAAAGGGAGAACATAATGAGTTACTTGCGGTCGTTCAGGATCTGAAGGAGTTGCTTTATTCGAAGTGAATATTTTCTCTAGAGGCATATGATTTTGGATAATATTAAAAGTAAAATACATTGGTGGCCTGATGATGTTCTTAGAACACATTGTGATGAAATAACTGAATGGCAGAGAACCAGGATGTTACCTATAGACTCTTTGCTTCTTGCTCTTGCTGGCGAATATGATATGGATACAAGAGAGCTTGAGCATCTGATGGTTGCTGAGGCGGATAGGCGTGGCATGGTTATATTAATTGGTTGAAATGCTGTTTTCTATGTAGGAGGCGATTAATTTGATGGATACTCACGCGGTTCATTTATATAAAGAGATGATAAAATCTAGCTTCGATGCAATCACTGCAATTAATAAGTATATTGATTATGAAGATGCCATTGCAGATGGATTGACTGGGTTAGCATATATTTTATTTAAAGAAAATATTGATTTTTCTTTTTCCGACAATGTTTTAGTTTGCAATGGATATAGAATTCAAGAGGTGCACGAGATAAAAGAAGTACGCCTGGTTGCGGAAAAGGGAGGAAGTGTTATTAAGGATTATCCATTAGGTATTTATGAGGCGATTATGAAGACTGCTAAATAGAAATAAATCATGAATCTATTATCTCAGGATGAAAGGCTGGTTTGCTGGGGGTAATTTATGAGTTTGGGTTTCTTAGGAAAATGTAAATTAGTGAGCGTAGAAGGTGACAGAGTATGGTATTGTTACGGCGGAGAAAATTGGAATATACTTGAAAAGTCACATATGAATGAAGAATACGATGGACATATTGAATTCGATAGCAGTATCTTTGAACGTTTGTTTGTCGAAAATATGTTTGATATTATTTATAATAATATAAATACTGACAAAATTATTGTAATTCCCAGCAAAAATGACTTCTTTAGAGGCGATACTCATGTCTATTACATTGCACATCATCTAATAATGCATTTTTTTGACTATTATAAAGAGTATAAAAAGTATCCAGAGGTAGAAGCGTTTATACAATAAAATGACATGATTGAACCAGAAATTATGGAAAAGATAATGGTTGTACGTTATGTCACAAAGAGATTTTTGAGCAAAATATAAAATTATTTTGAGGAGGAATGAGTGTGTTTAAAATTATAAATATGGGAGTCCACATACACGTCCTGTAGGTGTTTTCTACCTTGATAGATGCCTACAGGGTGTGAATTATATTAAGGAGGACTCCATAATGAGAAACGAGCAGAGAGGAAGAGGATATTGGAGGTATATAAGGAATAAGACAATATTAAGAAAAAAAGCGCATTAGCCATTTAATTTACGGGTTTGATTGGTATAATCATGATGGAAAGTATGCAAAGGGCAAGATTCATTGCGGCTGTGGTCTGTGTAAATATGGCAGGAAGTATGGCTTGCCTACGATTAAAGATATGAGGGAAGAGTCAAGAATAAAGTCATTGTTATATGGGGCCGATTGATGCATAATTCCGAAATACATGGTAAATATAATTATATTATCTTTTTTAGGGAGAGTTTATGAGGCCTATTTTAAAATCATATAGATTGACACATGATAATAAGGAATTATATGCTTATGTAGAAAAGCTGAAGGCACAAGGATGGCAATATAATATATCTGAGGGCGGTTGTATTTCACCAGATAGGTCAACAATTTTTGTGGATTTTCGTGATCCGTACTATGGACAATTGATGTGTCATTCTGGTGCGAAGCAGAGTGAATATGAAAATATTGTAAATATGTTTATGGAATCAGGAGATTTTGTTGAGATAAAATAACTGGAGCTGGATGGCATGTCGGCTCAGTATCGTGAGATATATAACAGGAATTGGTTTTAGAGTATTGGCAAAAGAAATAACTATTTGATGTGATAATTAAAATTGGTAATAAAAGGACTGAAATTCATCAGTCCTTTTTTGTACGGTGAAATGTGGGGTCATCAGTACGGCCGACTAGATAATCAATTGATACTTGGAAATAATCGGCTAGTCTAATAACCATATCAAGGCTAGGTTTCTTGCTTTCTGTTTCATAATTACTAAGTGTTGCTCTAGTGGAATTAATATCTTTTCCTAATTGTTCCAATGTCAAACCTTTGCTCTTACGTAAAAGCTTTAGCCTTGTTGCAAATGATGGGGGATAGAAGAAAAAAAACATATAATCACCTCTTGACAAAAGTTGTCTATTGGAATACAATTGATGTATTCCAATGGAAAACAAACGGACATACATAAAAATAAAAGGAGATAAAAAATGAACTATTTAAAACAAATCCGTTTGAAAAACCAATGGACTCAACAATACGTTGCTGATAATGTTGGTATTACAAAAGCAACATTTTCCAACATAGAGACATACAAAAGGAATCCATCTTTAAAAGTAGCTCTACGATTACAAAATCTATTTGGGCTACCAATTGAAAAATTATTAGAAAATAATGACAATGACGGTTCCTCACCGACCAAAGTATAAGAACCGTCACATTCACCCTTGGATTAATCCAGAGTTATATATGATTTTATCTTACTTTCTGGATTATTTCAAGTCATTTTTCCAAATTCCCGTACTTTGACAAGTTGAATAGGTTGACCACCTAAGATGGTTGATGTGATTGACTTGTAAAACTCTTAATAGTGTGCGATCAAAATGGAGAATAAATCAATAGAACACTATTAACTTAGTCTATGGAAAGGAAGATTATGGTATGAGGAAAACAAAGAAGCAGAAAAAGGTTGATAATATTATCTCTGATAGAAATATAAGGGATAAATGTGTAGGTCACTATGAGGTATTGGAAAGAGTAAAAGAATTATTTCTTTTACCAGATACAGATTTAATGTCAATCAATCAGGTGGCGGAATATTATGAAGTAAGCCCACAGTGGATTAAGGATCTGTATACACAAAATAAGAATGAGATTGACTCTGATGGTACAAAGATGATTAAAAGAAATCATTATGACGGAAGTCTTTTAAAAACTACTTCCGTTGAAAAGAAGCAAACTTCCGTTACATACATATTTGATAATGGACAGGTTGTAACTATCAATAATAGAGGATTAAAGGCGTTTAGTAGGCGAGCTGTATTAAGAATTGGAATGTTGTTACAACAATCTGATGTGGCAAGAAGGGTAAGAGACGCTTTGCTAGACATTGAAGAAAAAGCTTCGCCAGAAGTTAAAATCGAAGATATTGAAGAGGAACAGAGTCTTATGATGGAGGTTGGCCGGGCTGTGGCAAGTGGAGATGCTAACGCTGTTGCTATTGCTTCAACCAATCTTATCGCTTTTAAGAATCGCCATATTGAAAAGCTGGAAAATGACAATAAAGGACTTGCTGGTGAGATATTGGAATGGTCCGATAGGAACAGACTTAATGCTGGAGTAAGAAAACTTGCTTCCGTGACTGGAATTCATTTTAGTAAGATATGGAATGAGCTGTATAAGAATCTTCAGTATAAATATAGAATTTGTTTGAAACAACGTGGCGGAACGCCCTACATACAATGGATTGATGAAGATGAGTGGAAGTATGTATTAAAAGTATTCTGCGCAATGTGTGAAGCATATAAGCAATCTCCCACAGAGATGTTCCAACAAACAACACCCAAAGAAAATTTACATAATGCAAGTTAAAGGATCGTCGAGTGAAAGAACTAATATTAAAATACGATACTACCTAAGTATCGTCTTTGTTTTTATCAATAAAATTAATATCCATACAAATATTAAGAGCATTGCATATTTCTATAACTGTGATAAGTTGTGGATTTGATTTCCCGAATATTTTACTGACGGCTTGTTGTGATACATTCAAACGAGTGGCAAGTTCCTTCATTGGGATATCTCTTAAATCCATAATATGTTTAATTTCAGATAATACTTCTTTTGGGTTTTTATATATCATATCTATTCTCCAATCAATCTATAGGTTGATTATACAACACATAGTGATATTTCACAATATCCAGGTTTAATAATTGTATATTTTTTTTACAACCTATAGGTTGATTAATTAACTTAAAAGGTGTATAATATAAAGCATAGTAGTTAATGTAGGGCTTACATAAGAGGAAGGGAGGTAAAAGAATGAAGGTAAACATGTTTGATGTATTCTATGTAAAATTACCAGATGATAAATGTGTTTCCGAGCAGGGCGGTGTCCGTCCGTGTGTTATCATTCAGAATGAAGCTGGTAATCTCTATAGCCCTACAGTCATTGTTATTCCATTGACCACAGAGATTAAGAAGATAAACCAAGCAACCCATTGTATAATACATAAGACAGATGCAAATGGTTTAATGTCGGATTCAATGGCCCTTGCTGAACAGGTTCGTGTGGTGGATAAAAGTAGATTACGTGAGAAGATTGGAAGTCTGGACAGTACGAAAGAGCAAAATGACATTATTAACATTTATTTAGCTAATGTAACTGGAAAGAAGAAATATATTCCTATTTGGGAGAAAGTAATATTATCAATATTTAAACTTGTAAAGGAAGGTAATTCAAAAAATGACCGAGCTGCTTAGTATAACTCCAGTAATTATGACGAAAGCACAAGCGCAAAAGATATTGGATTCAATGAAAGATACAGATTATATATTTGTAGGTCTGATTGATTATGATAAAAACAGAACTGTAAGTGGTTTGAAACCTGTAAAAAAGAAAAAGGGAAAGAGGTTCGTTGATAGGGCGCAAACGGTAGTGTTTATCGGAGACCAGAAAAAAGTATTTTCTCATATGGATTTGCATAATACTGCCTTGCAAGATATCAAAAATATACAGTGCAGAGGAGTGATAAAAACAATCATGCTACCAGGAATTTGACCCAAGATAGAACAAACGTTCTTTTTCGAGGTTGACACGAACGTATGTTTGGATTATAATAGCCATATAGCAAAAAACATCTTCGTATTGGAGAAGATGTTAATAACAAAAAGACCCGTCCTCAAACGGTGTTGGCGCACCTCGGACGAGTCTCTTACATAATTTTTGTATAATGGCAGAAGCCACGCTTTATTATTACATAGTTGTATTTGAATTGTCAAGTATTTTGTTTTATCTAAGCGATTCTGCTATTGTTCCGTGACCTAAAAATTAAATAGAGAATATATCTTTAAAGGGCTATCGCCAAGAGGTTAAGGCATCGCACTTTGACTGCGAGACTCGTGCGTTCAAATCGCACTAGCCCATTAACTTTTTGTACACATTTTTAAGGAAAGGAATGATGAGACACGTATATTTTAACTAATGGTAAGGACTATATAATGGAAAATCCAATGAGGTGCGGCGATTATAGATCATCGACATCTCTAAACCACGCAAAACAGTTTACATTTAAGCAGGCAAGAAATTTACTTCGGACAAATAAAAAAGGCTTGTCATGGATTCAATCAGGACATTTTTATATGGTTGATATGGATAGTGGAGAAAAAGAATCTAATGTACATGAATACAGTAATGAAGGTATCTTTACGGACCAAAAGAGCTTTGAGTTTGATAACTCTATATTGGATGAAGTTGGTTTAGAGGTTGGAGCAATTACTGGATTGGCTGCGTGGGATATAGCTCAGCTTAATACATATAATGCCACACTTAAACAGGGACTTTCATTTTATGACAGCGCGATATCTGATATTGACCATACCAGGATGGGGAAGCGACCACCAGCACATGTGATGACTAAGGTGGACAGAATCAGAAATGAACTCAAGGAAAAGCGTCGCGACATAAAGCAGTCAATATTATACATAGAGATTCTGACACGTGCATTAAAAGAACAATGGTCAATAGGCAAGACCAAAACGGAACTGTCAAAATCAAAATACTCACCCTATAAAGGGAGAACTAAATACTATGAGATGATGGAGCAGCTTTTGAAGGGATATTAATACATAATTTGAGGAGTTTATTTCTTATGGACTTGACGAAGCAACAGCTGGAGCGAATTAGTTATTACTGTGAGAACAATATGGTAAGGCTTAGACAGATAGCTTATCCAATCTTTGTTAAATTTGGAGGGATTACACCTAAAGACTATGATGAGTTTTACAGCGAAGCTAATGAGACAGTTCTTAGTGCGGTACGTATTTTCGACAATTCTAAAGGGGATGACTTTGAAAAATTTCTCAAAGGGTGCCTCTCAAGGAAATTTAAAACTTTGATGACTCGTAGAAATCGGAATAAGAGATTTGCAGACAGAATGTGTGTATCCTTAGATACGCCAATAGGAGATGAAAACGGGTTAACTCTTTCAGATATGCTTCCATCAGGTTTTGATTTAGAATTAGAGCTGGCTGAAGAAATTGGTAATTCGTCTGACAGCAAAATAGAAAAATACCTTGAAAAGCTATCAAAAAAACAAAGGCAAGTTGCTGGTTATTTATCTGATGGATATAAACCGTCAGAGATAAAAGAATTACTACATATTTCAGAGAAAGAATATTCAGATTGTATGATGGCAATCCGGTCATATAAAAACATAAAAATATTGTTATAAACTATTGGGAGGATTTATACATGGTAGAACCTATTAGGGAACACACCTACTCACTTTCTGCGTATTTAGACGCCACTAGGGAGGAAGATATAAGAGAAGATCAGGATGTGCAACGATTATCGGGGCAGTGGGATACAAGTATGATTAATGAGCTGGTTTATACGGTTCTTACCAGAGATTATATCCTCCCAATTATTATCGGAGAAGAGGATTTGGAAGGTGGGATAACTCAGCTATGGCTAGTTGATGGTGTCCAAAGAACATCAAGCTTTATCCTCTTTCGCTTTGGTAATTATAAAATCACTTCTTCAATATCAGAAGCTCATAAAACTGTAGAATATCAGGTCAAGTGTGTTGATGACCAGGGTGAATTTATAAAAGATGAAGATGGAAATTTTGTATATGAAACTAAAGTGTGTAATTTGGTAGGCAAGACCTTTGAAACTCTTCCCAAGGAACTTCAAAAGGAGTTTGACAAGTACCAGATAAAGACAGTTGTCCATCAGCATTGCACAATGTTAAAAATTTCAGAACTAGTACGTCGATACAATAATCATAAAGCTATGAATGCTGCACAAACAGCATTTACATTTGTAGATAAGTATGCTAGGCGGATTAGAACTATTACCGAACATAAGTTTTTTACAGAATGCGAAGGCTTTACAGAGAAAGAGAAAAAGAACGGAGTTTATGAACGGGTTATTTGTGAAACGGCAATGACTATGTTCCATTTAGATGATTGGCAGAAGCAAAGTAAAAAGATGGGAATGTATTTAAATGAACATGCCACCGACGAAGAGTTTGATATGGTGAATGGCATATTAGATAAGGCATTTAATATGGGACTGGCATCATATGCTCAGATATTTACTGCAAAAGATGCATTTATTTGGTTTACTCTATTACATAGATTTAACAGTCTTGAGTCTAACAGTGAAAGATTCATAACATTTATAGACGCTTTCAATAATGAATTGCACAGTAAGGTAATAGATGGCGTATCCTTTGACGAAATTAATGCCAATAGGGCCACTAAGGATAAGGCAGTAATCAAAAGAAAATTGGTATTACTTGAAAAACTGATGATGGATTTCTTACATATTGAAGAACCAAAAACGGAGAATTGTAAAATAGCACCAGAACAGTTCATAGCCGAAAATGTTGGACTGAACATCGAATCAGTTAGAAACGATATGGACTTTTATAACCAGATGCTTGATGACCTGGAGGATAGAACAATTAAAGATGGCTCAAAGCTTTTGAATCCGGATAACAGATTATCATTGGTGACGCTGGTGGCTTATACAATTGAAAATGACATTGATTTAGATGAATGGATGTTAGAGTATGCCAAGAATAATGACACATATTTTATGGATCAGAAAAAGAATTATTTACATATGAAACAGGAATTGGAGAAGTATCTAAATAAGAAGGTGGTAGCAGCATGATTAATCATGGTGATGCTGATGACCAGGAACAGAGGGAGAGAAATTGGCCGTGTATTGGCACAGAAGATGAGATGATTGAATGTGGACAGTTAGAACAGGAGGTATTGGAATGAAATTGTATATGGCAGTAACACCAGATAGATATGAGTTGCCTCTGGCTCCTCCAGATACTGCTAAAAATTTGGCTGAACTATTTGGTACTACTCCTAATAACATATGGGCACAGGGCAGTCATCAAAAGTCAAGAGGAGAACGTAAAAGAGCTAATTATCACAATGATATTGGTGTACGATTTGTTTTGGTTGGAAAAATATAAATCATGACAGCTTTTGGTGTTATTGATGACGCAAAAAATATAACATTTGGAGGGATATTTGAATCCGCACTTGAGGGAGGAAAGGAACATGAAACCAGAAGAGGCTATTGATATTATTAAGCGTATGTACAAAGGAACACCTACAACGGAACAGTATGAAGCCTTAGAAGCAGCGTATGAGGCACTGGGAAAGCAGATACCCAAAGAAACTCCTAGAATTTATGGGGCAATGGGTGAAAAATATGAATGTCCTGAATGTGGTAGCGGGTTGAGGGATACAGATTTGTTTGCAGGGCATTGTAAATGGTGTGGTCAGGCAATTAAACAATATTAATAGTTTCGGGAAAACCGGAGAAAGGAAAACGGTATGGAGAGATTAACGAAAGCATATGAGGATGGAACCCATGCGGCGGCAGATAACTTGCCGTGTGGGGAAAACAGCTGGAAGTATAAGGAGCTACTGCTTAATAAGCTGGGTGCCTATGAGGATACCGGGCTGGAACCGGGAGAAATTGTCGAATTAAAAGGATTGCTGGAATTAGCTGTAGAAGAACTTGAAAATATGTATGAACGAGAAACTGAACTTACTGAGCGAATTAGAGAAGTTATTTAATTCGGTAAACTGAGATTTGTGATACGGAGGAGGTCAAGCTGATGGATTATAACCCAGTGACACACCCGTTTTGTAAGGATTGTCCGCACTACAGGCCTGTTGGGACTTACATATCCGAATTAAACCGCCCTGGAGAAGAAGGGCGGCGGAATAGAAAGTGTAGGAATCTGGCTATCTGTTTCCGGGTAAACAAGATGGGATATCAACAGATGAGTTTGTTTAATTAAAATTTTAGGCGGGTAGTAGTCCAAGTTGGCAGGACATCAGCGCCGGATATTATGTGCCGGTGTTGTACGGCGCCGGTTCGATTCCGGCCTACCCGCCAACTGGTTGTATTCGACCATATTAACATTTCCGGAGGAAATACAAAATGAAAAGCTTGAAACTATCAAAAAGAATGGAACAAGCCGTGGAACTTATGAAACAAGAAGAATTTTATTTATGTGAACTTCCTAATTGGTCGTTTTGGGAGGCCTATAATTTGCCGGGGCAAACCATTAGAACTGACACCATGAAGGCGTTGGAGCACCGTGGGTTGGTAAAGATTGAGCTTGCTACAGGTGAAAAGCGGTGTGGTTATGTTGCTACGTTGATTAAGCGGCAAAATTAACATTTGAAAGAGGATTACATGAAAAACGGAGATGTAATAGATGTTAACAAGCGATACGAGATAACTTGTCCGTATTGCGGGAAAGTACAGTACGCATGTTTATCAATCCTACATACGTGGGGAATTGCCGAAGGTGGGCGAGGAAAGTGCCAGAACTGTAAAAAGATTATGACATTGGTGTTTGATTACGATGCCGAGGAAATGACAGCCAAAGAGGCGATAATTAATATTCTGTGGGGTGAAAAAAATAATGAATAATGAGCCACTTACGCATCTGGAATTACAAGGGCTGGCTGGAAAGCCTGTATATTGTCCAGATATAGAGGCATATGGCATTGTTAAATACGAGACCATAGGAATATGGGCGGGAGTACCGTTTTTGGTTGGCACATGGCATCATGACGGTGTTGCCGTAAATTTTGAATATAACATTGCAGAGAGAAAGCTGAATTGTTATAGAATCAATGAAAATTAATATTTGACAGAAAGAGGGTACGTTATGAAGGCTTTGACAATTTGGCAGCCGTGGGCTTCTCTTATTGCCTGCGGTGTTAAGAAATATGAAACACGGAGCTGGCCGACAAAGTACAGGGGCCCAATAGCCATACATTCGGCGTTGAAACCATTTTCAGAATGCTGGCGGTGGTCCGTATCCGAAAAAGCAAAAGAGGTGATATTACAGAGGATGGGTTTGCCGGAAACTTTTGAATATGAAAAAAGCTTTCCAGCAGGCAGTGTAATTGCCACGGCAGAGCTTGTGAATGTATAGCGCATAGTGCATTATCCGGGCACCAACATTGAAGTAGCACGGAGCATTCCTATCGGGGCCGAGAGCCTGACAAACGATAACATGCACCAGATTTTGGTGATTTCATTGTATTATAGGAAAGTCCTTGCTGAAATAAAGTTATGTAAACTAATGATTCTGC
>ENA-OPSG01000123-OPSG01000123.1-human-gut-metagenome-genome-assembly--contig:-NODE-123-length-50837-cov-9.297330_pt1 | contig 50837 bp, 64 predicted proteins | sample MGYA00241454_ERZ501900 | MGnify/ENA primary metagenome ERZ501900 (study PRJEB25962, sample SAMEA2042225) | human gut metagenome | biome: human gut; feature: human-associated habitat; material: faeces... | reverse complement strand
TTCATTAAGCATCTGCCTTACTTCCTGCCTAATGGCAATCTGTTCTACAGTCATATACTTTTCCTTTCCGGCAATCGCCTAAATATTAATTTTCCCGTCTATTCCAAGCCTCTACTGCCGCCTTAATTGTAGGTTTATAACCTGCTGAAGCACCGCACCCGCCATCATTTATATTACATACGGCAGAATAATATCCTGTATCTTCACACCTCTCAAAATTTTCGCAATCCTCTAAATCATGGCATGTATCAATTACGATATTTTTACTTCCACAAAATGGACATGCTTTCAAATCACCTTCAACCACTCTCACAGTCTTTTCCTCCTGAAATGTTAATTTAACAGTCCAACTCAGCTATATCCATAAATTCACTTGGCAGGAATCCATCAAATACATCATATACTTTGTCTACGATTTCCTCGCATATTCCATCCAACACCATCTGGTCGGCAAATGCCGGGTCCTCGCATTGAGAGCCAAATGATGTTTTAATATGCCGCTTTGTGTATTTACTTCCATCGTGTAATTCCAATGTTTCTATACACCCATCATTCGTTGTTTCAATCGTAAATTTCATTTTTACATCCTTCCTCCGGTTTCCCCGGAAATCTCAATTTTTGCCTGTTTCGCCGTTGCAACCATCTGAATTAATGTATCCGTTGCTTCAGCCACTCCATCATAATCTTCTCCGAGTCCGTTACTTAAAGCTGTGCTCATTATATGGATAGCTGTGTTAATGGCTGCTACCTGCTTCTTGTTTAAGTACATAATTTTCCTCGTTTAAATGCTAACTTTACCAACTTATGATACAATACCCTGGCTTTAAACCAAGTGCTGGGGCGTCCCGTAAAACATATTTAACATGCCGCCTTACACTGTTTCCAGTGTAAAACCCGTCCCATTCCTCCAAAATGAGTAAATCTCCAACCTGGACATTATCTTCATCCACCCGGATTTCAAAATTCTTCTTTCTTGCTCGCACCACTCGAAAGTATTCAGGCAGTATCTTCTTTTTGACAACTTTCATCTTTTCCTTCCTCCAGTTCTCCCGGAAATTCTAATTTTCAAACAGTTTTTTAGGTTCTTTGCTCACAACCTCAATTTCGTAACTATTTACTTTTAGGTCACATAATTTTATCAACGAATCAAATAATTTATCATACCCCCAAAAGCAACCGTCCTTAAAAACAATGTGCACACCAACACAGGTACAGGGTTTTGTTATCAGACATTTTTCATTCTCCCAAATCAGTTTATCATTCTTATCCATAAGTCCGGTACATTGGCATAGAGTAGATGGCTCTATCTCAACCCATTCGGAATATCGCTCATCGAATCCGTGGTCAAGATCATATACTGGAAGGATGTAATGATGCCCTCTACATAAAACATAAAATCCTTCAACCCATTCTTCTTTATATATCTTCTTTGCCTTGTACAAATATCTATTGTTCATACATACACCTCTTAAATGTTAATATTACTGATTATCAGTTATCAAACTTGATTCCGTACACCTTATATCTGTCCTCAAACTCTGTCATCCCTATGTTATGCGCTTCTGTATGGTGCTGCCGGCATAGACATATTTTCCGGTAATCCGAATCATCAACCTTTCTCCGGTCATTCCCCATTCCGATTGTGTCTACATGGTGTATTTCACCCTCTCGACCGCATATAGCGCATTTCCGAAGCTTGAGACATGCATACAAATAATGGCCTATATCATCGGTACGATTAAGTGCAAAGTCCAGTAATGGTATCCCCTGTTCCAGCGCATAATCTAGCATGGTATTGATAAACTCCCTAGCAGTATCCATGGAGCAATCAGACAGGGAAAAATATCCGCATCCGGTCCGGTTGATATGTAAATACTTAAGCCATTCTTTCTCAACCTCCGGCACATTCCCGGAATAAGCCGATATGTCATTGACTGTGGCATAAATCTTTCGGCGCTGGTCTGAACTGATGTGTCTGCCATCGTCAAACCATATGCTGCAACTATTCATGTGCTTCTCAATAATCGGTTCCATGAGATTCTTCCCAGGAATAAATATCTGCAAATATGTTCCCTCAGGAACCAGCTTGTATGCTGTTATATCCGCTGACTCATGCATATAATCACCTCTTTAATTCCATGGAAGTCCACTATCCTGCATATCACTCGGAGGTTGTGTTGCTGACTCTTTATCTGGATTCCTTTTCAGCTTCTTTATTGTTTCATTCGCCTGAGAACTGGTCATATCATGGATATCAGTCAATCCATACTTCGATAGCACATTTTTAATTCCTATTCCTGTCCGTTTCAATTCCAAGAATATTTCATTGATATCGGATTCAGTAATCAAATCAGGATTATTCTGCTTGTTGTATTTAGTCCGGTCTGAATCCCAATAAACATCAGCGCCAATCCCAAGTTGCTTGCACGCTACCGATATAGCATCTGTGGTTGCCATCTTATAGCATTCGTCCGAAACGTATATGCCGGATTTCTCTTTTGATGCAAACATGCTACCGCCGTTTCCGGGAATTGGTTTAGACCACTCTCCATCAACCTTTATGTATAATTCGATATCTACAAAAGCTGCTATCTCATTGCCCGATGCTTCTAACCACTTTCGTGTAGGTATGTAGTACCACCCTATCCCACATGGACCGAACTGCTCAGTAAGGATTTTTATGCGCCACATAGGGTTGATATCGGTCATACCGCTGGTACGGCCTCCCTTAATGGTTTTCTTGGCGCTATCTGGGACAGAACGAACCTTTTCGTATAAATCAAGATTCTCCATCTTTGTTCTCCTTCATCAGCGTACCAATAATATAGTCAATAGCCATTTCCAGTTCCACCCTAACATTTTTTATTGTACAAAGGCTTTTTCTGTAGTTGAGATAAGATACCATTGCAGTACCATCAATCATCTTGTTTTCCAGATTCATGTTTTATAATCTCCTTATAATGCTGTTTATGATGTTTTCTGTCCTTCCCCCTGCATTTATCACATTCTTTCCAATTTTCAGGGTCAAAGAAACATCCACAAGAATCACAACGGTAATTATTCATCCTTTTTACCATCTATATTCTCGTATGTTCTTCCTTCCAAAATTGACCTCATCACAGCCATTGATGCATACTGGTCCGCATCTATAAAAATCAACGCTGACTTTATACGCCCTTTAAGCTCTATAAGATTTTTATACTCGTTAATACTTATTTCAACTGTTCTTTCTTCCATCTTGCAAACCTCCATAATCTCTGATATAATCAGACTGAGTTATTTTTTGTATCCGGTCGTTTAGCTCTGTCAAGCTGACGACCTTTTTTATTGGCTTACCATATCCGGTGTACCGGCTGGCATTTACCATTTTCCCTGCCCGGTTGGTTCCGTTCCTCCTGCGACTCACAGCATCACCGCCAGACATATCAGTAACATCCCGCTTAATACCATCACTGCGGCGGTCAGCCCACGGATAATCATACGGTCCTTCTGCCGCTGTGTCAGATGTGTCCTGCCAACAGGCATGTATTCAAGCTGTTTCAACAAATTTCATCTCCTTCCCGGTCAATTGCAGAAGTATCTGTAATTTTTCTATTGTCAGTTTTTCAGGGTTGGCTTTACGCTCTCTAAACGAGCTTGTACAAAAACCCAAATACAAGGCCAGCTCATTATCATCAAAGTTATTTCTTATTTTGGCTTCTTCTATCAGTAGCCGGATGCTGTCCTTTTGCCATTCTGACGGCTTCTTATATTTCATCCTTATCCCCCTTCTGTTTATCGGATAAATATATCAATGCAGATAGAATACTGATGGCTCCGACTGCTCCGCCAACAAATGCACCAAGCAAAAATATCTGTATCATTTTCGCTATCTCCTCCTCTTTCTCTTAATTCCCCGGCTCTTGCCGTTCTTCTTAATTCTGGCTCTCTGTCCCATTCTCTAAGTCTCCTTGTGTTCCTGTGTTGATATTGTTCAGTCCGGTGCCATCCTGGGAAACATAGTCATATGTACCCGCGGTATAAAGCCATGCAGCATTGGTGCCTATCAACGCCGCCAGCGTTACCAGGAACGCTATAAACCAATGCTTTGCATTCCTCTTGCTCTGCTCAATTACCTCTACAGCAAAATACTGCTCCAGCCCTTCACATGTTGGCTTGTCCTTCTGGTTTTCAATGTTCATAAATATTTTCCTCCTGTGCTTGCGTAATACAGGAGAAAATGGTAAAATATTCCTGTATCCGCATTAGTTTGGGTAATGTGGTTACGGCTCCGGTTGGTGTTCATATCACCGCCGGGGCATTTTATAAATCTAATCTTCCGCTTCTATGAGTTCTCCATCTTTAAGCGTGTACCATGTATCTGCTTTGATGTTTACTCCATCAACAACTACTGCTTTCCAGCTGGAAATTTTACAGCTATTTTGTTCTTCTTCTGCAATAACCAAAATCGAACCTAGCCCTCCTTTTGCTTTTACCCATTTTCCTCTTGCAACAGATAATCCGTTTTCGCCGGTTGATGATTTTCCACGACTTGTTGCTGCTCCGCAGTTCCCGGCTGTTGCTGCTCCGCTGTACCCGGCTGTTGCTGCTTTAGATTCTATACAAGTTTTTTCAACCTTTTCTTTGGTATATTTAATTGCTGCATTTACAATTCCAGCAATATTCAGTTGCGCACCAATGCGCATCTTTGTTGATGCAATTTTACTATCATCATCGTGTCTGCTTATGTCTCCACTCTGCTCTACCTCACAATACACAGATTTTGATGGTGGATAATATTTAAAACAATCAAGTGGGTATTCGCATGCATGCATTCCGCATTCACAAGCCACGGCTTTATCTTCCTCGTAATCCTTTCCCACTTCATATTGTTTATTTTTGCAGGTCATATCCTTGTTAAAACCTTTATACGATTTTATTATTTCTTCCATGTTTTCTCCTTTAATCTTGTCATTCATTCCCCACTCCTTTATAATTTAAGTACAGGCGTTGCCGCGCCGAGTACATAAGAAAGGAGATAATATGTCTGAAAATGCAATGTTGCTTCTTCGTAAAATGGCCAATGAATTTGATAAAACGAAGCGTAAATCTTTTGATTCTGACTTTTATATTGATTTCTCTGATAGAATTATTAATTAATTAGAATCATATGGATATATCATTTGCCGAAATGATGTTATAGCTTCAATAGAATTAACGTCTGCCGGATACGAAAAGGCAACCAATTAATTCCTAAGAGCCGTCTTGTTGGGCGGCTCTACTCCAATCAGAGTATTTGTTACCCTATCAACCTTACCATCTTCCAAAAATTCAAAATCATTCAAGTTAAAAGACATGGCAATTTCTGGATTCCTACCTGCTTCATGAACATAAGAAACGGATGAAATACCTTTCCCTATAGATTTTCCACATAATTCAAAATAGGTATGTTTTCCATCGCTCACCAATCTAAACTTTGGTCCGTTCATCCTCTCTCACCTCCTACTTTAAGAAATAGAAATCATTATCTTGTCATTCCTCCCCCTCACCTCTATAATCTAATTACAGGCGTTGCAGCGCCAAGTATAAAAATACGGGGTAATCTAATGAAAGAAACTACTGTCAAAGCACTCAATCTAGCTGTTGATGATATGCTAAAACGTGAGCAATCGTCTATCCAGCAATGTATATTGGCTGACTTAAACGATGATATGACACAAGAAGAAATATTTTCAAAAATGATTCTTAATTGTCTTTCTGTGTCTGTGAAATTATCAACCCAGTCAATTTTAAGTCTGCTTGAAGAATCGGGAGTTCTTCGCCTTGATGAACGGGAAATTGAAAAGCATCTTTTAAAGCATCTTTCATCAAGGATAGAGAAGTAGAATCCTGTCGCTGGCTTTTGTGTTCAAGGTCAGCGACTCTTTTCTCCATCTGCTGCCATCGCTTTTTTGATATGTACGTTTCCATCACCTCCTACTCTAAGAAATAAGCTTATCAACTTTGACTTTTAAAACATCCGCAACCGCTTTAAGGCTTTTTATTGTCGGACTCGAATCATTCCATTTGCTAATAGCACCGTTTTTAAGTCCAGCCGCCACCTCTACCTGTCTAATGCTCAAGCTTTTTTCTTCGCAGATAGCCTTGATTTTGTCATAAATAAGCAATGTATCACCTCCTTAAAATATAGAAAATTTTCTTTGATTTTTCCTATGAACCATGTTAGAATATATTCGACCCATACTTGGGCAAGGAGGTTTCTATGCTTATAAAAAAACTGTCTTGCCCTGTTCCCTTAATATAAAGTCGCAATAGTGGAACCAACGCACTTTAAACTGGTCGTTTCTTTGATAATCTACAATTTATAGAAAGGAATCACTGTGTCAAGAATCATCTTAATTGTTTTTGTTTTGGTATATGCCGTTAATGCTATTAAAAACCTTGCACCTTACATAGAAGTGTGCCACTGTTTAAAGAAAATCCAAAATTTTGACCGAGCATATAAGCCTGATTACTTTGGATTCTCAAATTATTCAGCCTATAAAAAAGAACTAAAAGCATTGATGAGGTATTCTCCTGTCATTCAAAAATATTGCTGTTGGCGTGACTGTAAGTTAAGTCATAATCTCCAGCCTTACCTCATCAAAGAGCGTTCTGACAAACTATGGGCAGAACTTCTTGATATGAAATACGAACAACGTTGTAGATTTGTTCAATCCTTGAATCCAATCGAAGCTCTGAAAGTGTTCTGCCTGTTACCTGTCAAGATAGTTAGACTATTCGGATTCAATCCTCGCCGTCCCCAGGTTCTACTTATCAGCATTATCGGTTGGCTGATTTCATATTTATGTACTGTGTTTCAAGCCGAAATCAAAGCATTACTTCTCACAGTATTTCAGAATTTCATTAATACATAAGAAGTAAACGGCAAACGTAAATCCGTACATCATCTTTTCTGGCGTCATAAATGGAAGTTTTACCAAAACTTCATTGAACACCAATGTTATAATTGACGCCAGAAGTATTCTATTAATTTTCATTTACACTCCTTTCTCAACTACTCTCCTTTCTTTTTAGCGTTGAACCGTCAGAAATAGCCTTCTGGCGGTTTCTTTGTTTTCTCTCCCTCCTTTATTTTAGAAAAAAATCTATTTGACTATTGACATATCATAGAGAATATTCTAAAATAAAAGCACCAACAATTATTGAGATTTCTCTATAATACATCTTTTTTGATTTAGACTTATTTCTAAATCATAATTTTATTATAAGGAGTTATCTCTCATTTGTCAAGCATAATTTTAGACTTTTTTCTAAAAAATTAATGGGAGGTATCATGGACAGCGTAGAACTGGTAAAAAAAATATGTAAAGAAAGAAAAATCCCAATATCAAGGTTGGAAAAAGATTGTGGATTTTCAAATGGATATATAAGAAAACTTCAAGAGGGAAAGTTCCCATCAAATAGGCTTTTAAAAATATCTGAATATTTAGACTTGCCTCTATCGTATTTGACAACAGGAAAGGACTTCAACCAAGAACCACCTACATTCCCGAATATCTTTCCAATAGAGCTGAAACGGTTTCCTATGCTTGGAAAGATTGCTTGCGGAGAACCGAAATATACAAACGAAGATAGAGAGAGTTATGTCATGGCAGGAACAAACATTAAGGCAGATTTCTGCTTGAAAGCCAGCGGTGACAGCATGATAGGGGCTAGAATTTTAGATGGCGATATTGTTTTTATTAGACAACAGGATATGGTAGATAACGGCGAGATAGCCGCCGTTGTAGTCAATAACGACAGCGAAGCTACACTGAAAAGATTGTATTACTACCAGGAAAAAGGATTGCTGATATTAAAACCTGAAAATCCCGCATATGAGGATTTAATTTTTCAAAAGGAAGAGCTTAACCAAGTGCATATTTTGGGAAAAGCTGTTGCGTTTCAGAGCGACATACTGTAGCTTGAGGGACATTAAGTTAAGGGGGATTTTATGAGTATAAAAGGCAAATCTCAAGAGTTGTACATAGGAAAAACAGAGGTTAATATAAAAGATTATCAATGGGGTTATAAATTAATAAAAATGCAATATAGTGATATTTCAAAAATTGAATATTGTTTTCGTACTATGACCGAAGGGGGATATATAGATTTCCATGATACATATGGACATTTTGAAAGATTTTGTTTCCCTAGAAAATCAAATCCAGCAATACAACGAGCAATAAATTACATAGAAGAACGATATCCTGATTTAATAATTGAAAGGCATGATACAGAAGATGACCCAATTTATTCTAAAAATGTATTCATTATAACTATTTCTTTATTTTGCTGTTGGCCTATAGGATTAATACTCCATTGGCTAACTGGAAAAAGGACATTGCGGGAAAGAATTATGTTTACTTTTATAATATTGTTGATTCAGGTAACTATTTATTGTATGTGGATGTTGTACACAAAAATGCAAATAAACCAAGCTGTAAATTCTATTAATGAATATTTGAATCAAATATATCCATTTTAAAAATATTTAATATAATTAATTTTCCAGAGATATTTAAATATGTAAAATAAAACCGGCCCCTGCGCCAACAGGAACCGGCCTACATACCCGAAGATATGCACTATAATTCGCACCTATATTGTACCATCTTCGGGGCGGCTTTGCAAGATATTTGCGGAGCTGTATTTTTTATACCTATTTTTAGGGAAATCAATTGAAGGAGGAAAGAGAAATGACAAAGAAAGCCCCGAAAAAGAAAAAAGGAGAACTGCCGTCTGGAAATGTCCGAGTGCAAGTGTATCTGTATACAGATGATAAAGGCAAGCGGCATTACAAAAGCTTTGTTGCTCCATCACGCAAGGAAGCAAAGGAAATGGCTACTCGATGGAAATTAGATATGAAAGATAAGCCCATAGAGCAATACAATGAACCGGATGAGGACGAGGACGAAGATATAACAGTGAACCAAGCTATTGAACGTTATTTAAACGTCAAGAAAGGCGTTTTAAGCCCTTCCACGCTTAGAGGGTACACAGGTATGCAAAGACAGTATTTCGGCGGAGCATTTGGGCGTAAACGGCTCTCAGAACTAACGAATCCATCTGTACAGATATGGATAAGTGATTTGGCCTCTAAACAACTCTCTCCAAAGACAGTCCGAAATGCCTATGGCCTGTTATCTGCATCCCTGGAGATGTTTGCACCGGATTTAACTCTAAAAGTTAAACTGCCTCAGAAAAAACGTCCTGAATTATATTGCCCCAATGACAATGATATTAAAAAGCTGCTGGAGGCAATCAAAGGTACTGATTTAGAAATAGCTGTTTTACTAGCAGCCTTTGGACCACTCAGACGCGGAGAGATAAGCGCCCTTACTGATAAAAATGTAGAGGGTCGTATTATCCATGTAAGAGCCAATATGGTCAAGGGGCCAGACAATCAATGGTACATCAAACAGCCTAAAACGGATGATAGTACAAGGGATGTAGAAATGCCCGCATTTGTAATTGACCGGATATCTGAAAAAAAAGGAAAGTTGGTTGATATGAACCCGGATTACATCACACACCGATTCGGACGAGTACTCAAAAAGATTGATATACCCCATTTCCGCTTTCACGACCTCCGGCATTATGCTGCATCCATTATGCACGCCATAGGCATACCGGACCAATATATTTTGCAGCGGGGAGGATGGGCCAGCGACAATATCATGAAAGCAGTATACAGAAATGTAATTGACTTGGAAAGCGTCCGGCAGAATAAAAAAATTAATAAGCACTTTGAAAAATTAAACAGCATGTAATAAAATAGCATATTTTTCGTGTTGCATCGTGTTGCATATATAATAAAAAATAGCATATCTTCCACCGTGGTAGGCGTAGGAAGTGCTGTATTAAAACATGAAAAAACCTTGTAAATACGTTGTTTTTCCCGTATCTACAAGGTTTTATGAACGAGCTGCTGACGGGAATCGGACCCGTGACCTCCGCACTACCAATGCGACGCTCTACCGACTGAGCCACAGCAGCTTATTCTGTTTTGGTACGCTCTCGCGGACCTTGTATATATTATCATGACCACATGGTTTTGTCAACAATAATTTTCAATTTTTTCTTCCATTCTATCCCCGCTCATTCAAACCGCTGCCCCCTCAAGCCTCCCAGGCAATTGTGAGCAGCGGTATGTGAGCCGGCTTTCTCAAAGCATCTGAAAATAAGAATCCTAAAATCAATCCTATTCCAAATATCAGAAAATCCCGTCATACCCTTCCCGCAGCGTATCACAGGAACGCCCCAGCTTCTCCAGCTCCTCCGGTGTCAGGGACAGCGGCAGGACTCTCTGTACTCCGTTCTGGTTTATGATGCAGGGAACGCCTGCAAACACGTCCATCTGGCCGTACTCTCCCCGCAGCATGGCGGATACGGTAAGTACGCTGTGCTCATCCCCCAGGATGGCCTTGGTTATTCTGGTAAGGGCCATTCCAATACCATAATAGGTGGCATTCTTGGCCTCTATGATTTTGTAGGCGGCAGTGCGGACCTCCTCCTCAATGTCATCAAACCGCTGCCTGCACAACGCTTCCCCGTTTTCCCCGCACAGCTCCAGAATGGGCTTGGTGGCCAGCAGCGCCTGGCTCCACGGCACGAACTCGCTGTCCCCATGCTCTCCCATGACATAGGCGTGGACATTTCTCGGGTCCGCCTTCAGATAATCGCCTAACAGGTACCTGAGTCTGGCTGTGTCCAGGGCTGTTCCTGTTCCCATCACCCGTCTTGGATTAAAGCCCGACAGGGTACAGGTTATCCTGGTCATGATGTCAACCGGATTGGTTGCCACCAGAAACAGGCCATTGAATCCCGATGAGGTAACCGGCTCAATGATGGATCGGAACACCTCGGCATTCCTTTTCAGAAGGTCCAGACGGGTTTCACCCTGTTTCTGCGCCACGCCGGCACAGATGACCACGATATCCGCATCCCTGCAGTCATCGTACTCCCCTGCGTATATTGTCATGCTGGAATTGGCAAATGCCAGGCCATGGTTTAAATCCATTGCCTCCCCCTCGGCCCTCTTCTTGTTCACATCAATGAGCACCAGCTCATCGCACACCGACTGATTCAGAAGACAGTAGGCATAGCTCATGCCCACCATTCCAGTTCCTACGATTACCACTTTTCTCTTATCTGCTCTCATGTTCTGCTCCTTTCCTGCCGTCCCGGTCTGCTGTTCATATCCTTAGTATAACTGGAAAACCCGCGTCTTATTCCGGCAGGATTTACAGCTGGTCTTTCCGGGACCTGCGGCGGTTTTTGCGGTTATCTGGCCAGTTTCTTTTCCATGAGCTCACTGTTGCTGCTGTAAGCCGCCGCATTTTCACGGGAAATCACTCCGTCACGGTATAGTTTAATAAGGCTGTTATCCATGGATACCATACCTTCCTCCTGGGAGGTGGCAATGACTCCGTCTATCTGGTGAATCTTGGATTCACGTATCATATTGCGGATTGCATTGTTTAAAAACATGATTTCAAATGCCGGCTGCACCCCGCCGTCCACAGTGGGTATGAGCTGCTGGGATATGACCGCATCCAGCACCATGGCCAGCTGGGTCCTTATCTGCTGCTGCTGATTTGGCGGAAATGCATCAATGACACGGTCGATGGTATTGGCCGCCCCCACGGTGTGAAGGGTGGAGAGAATCAGATGGCCTGTCTCCGCTGCTGTCATGGCTATGCTGATAGTCTCATAATCTCTCATTTCTCCTAACAGGATGACATCCGGCGCCTGGCGCAGGGATGCCCTCAGGCCAGTAACGTAGCTGTCCGTATCCGTAACAATCTCTCTCTGGGTCACCACGCTCTGTTTATGCCTGTGCAGGTATTCAATGGGGTCCTCCAGTGTGATGACATGGGCATTTCTGGTGCTGTTGATTTCATCAATAATACAAGCCAGGGTCGTGCTTTTGCCGCTGCCTGCCGGTCCGGTCACCAGTACCATTCCCTTGGTAAGCCTGGATACGCCGATGATACTGTCCGGCAGATGAAGCTGTCCGGCATCCGGCAGTTCAAAACGCACCACGCGGATGATTCCCGCCAAGGATCCTCTCTGGCGGAACACACTGGCCCTGAAACGCGACACCCCAGGGATGGCAAAGGAGAAATCATCATCTCCGTGGGACTGGACCTTATCCATGCCCCGGTTCTTTGCCAGGCCGTATATCTCGGTAATCATCTTATCCATCTCGTCGGGCATGATCCGGTTATCACCCTGATAGATAATCCGGCCGCCAATCTTATAGGAGAAGGGCATGCCTGGAATAAGAAATATGTCAGCCGCATTCTGCTCCACGGCCGATGTAAGCAATTCCATCACATTCATCTGTTTTGCTCCTTTTGCCTCTGTTTTATTCCTGGAATGGGGCTGCTCCGCCCCACACAGGCATTGAATTATCTATTTCATACTCATCACTGGCATATACATACCATGATTTTATATCGTAATGTTTTTCACCGCACATGAGAACCAGCTCAATGCGCAGGGACTGTCCCCTGTCCATGGGGATGTCCGTGGAAATAAGACCGCTCTCCCTGTCATAAAGCTCTCCCAGCCTGTCCTTGATATCCAGGCTGCACTGGGTGGAATCCTTTTCCTCCCCCATTTCCTCTGTCAGGACCTGGTCCACTTCCTTAAGCCACTGCTGCCCCCTGCTGTCCGCCTCATAATATGCCCGGACCGCCTCCCCGTTTCGCCCGGCCAGCTTTAAATCGCCCTGGGCGCTGCTTAAGGACAGCAGTCCAAAGGTAGCCATGCACAGAACGATGAAAATAAGAATCAGGGACGACGCCCCTATATTCACTTTATTCCTGGATGCCTCTCCTGCCATCTGCCTTTCCTTTCCGTGTTTCATTTTCCCGAACCTTGCCGGCGGCTGAATATTCCTGAATCTTAAGCCCTGCCGCCGGCTGCATGTAAAACTGCGCGCAGCGGGGCCTGCATGCTCTTAGGGCTGCGCATAGGTCTCTGTCTGCAAACGGTACAGCAGCTTTCCCTTGTCAGATCCTCTGGCATAGCGCATGATAAGTATGTCCGCCCGCTTCATTTTATCCACAGTTCCGGTGTATATGACGCCCAAAAAGGACGGTTCATTGTCAGGTTCGGTCTCCTCCCAGCTGTTGTTCCAGTACATGGTATGTATACCTACGTAGCCTTCACTCTGTACCAGCTCCTGGTTCCATTCAGCCTGTTCCCGGTTTTTCCCGTCAGCATCTGCCAGGTGTTCCCATATATTACGGTCCGGAAGCATCTCCGGCCACCTAAGAGACTGCCCCGCCTTCAGCTCTTCTGCCAGGCTCTGCGCCTTTAACACCGCCTGATTTATGTCCCGGGCATCCCTGCTTATGTTGTCAGCCTTCACGAACACCAGAACACAGATACTGGCGCAGATGATAAAGAAACCCACCACCACCAGCATTTCCATTAAAAATGGCCCTGAACCGGACCCGCTTTTCCTATTCATCCGTCTCAAGTCCTCCGCTCCGCAGGGCAAGCTCCAGGCTTCCGCCGCCCTCTCCCACGGTCTCTATATGCAGCAGCCTGCCTTTCCTGGAAAGCTTCAGGCCCCGGCATTCCAGAATCTCCAGACCGTCCGCAAGCCCCAAACCGCTGGATGTGTCTGTGAACAATTCCCGGATGCTCCCATCGTCCCAGTAAATCCATGTGACGTATTCTGATTCCCCGATTTCCTGTTTCATCTCCAGCACCTGGGTTCCATCCACATCCACCACATTTACCATCCCGGCCCGGTCACCCTGGCGCACCTTGTTGGCAATGTAGCTCAGAGCTGTGCTGCCTGTATAATTGGCGTCGCTGCGCACATTGATATTTTCATATACCCGGCTGCCAATCAGCACTGTGAAAAGAGCACACAGCACAAATACCAGAAATAACAGCATGGTAAAAAGCACGCTAACGGCATTTCCCTTCTTGTCTGTCTTCCGATTCATAACTGTATGCCCCCTACTCGTCTATGGGTATGATGGTGATTTCCGGCATCACATTGGATGCAAAACCATCGTAAAACACATTGTATTTCTTCCTGTTAATCTGGATCGCATAATTCTCCTCCAGATATCCCACGCTGGGAGGATAACGGCCCTCAATGGCATAGCACTGGACCGAAGCCCTTGCCACTGCCTTCCTGAGAGTCTCCTCCTCCCTTGCGCCTGTCCTCCCTGAAAAATTCAGCACAGCCGCCGCAAATACCGCCACCACGGCCGCCATGGCTGCCAGGGACAGAATGTAACCCAGCGCCTGGTTCTTCTCTTTTTTCTGAGACTTAACCTTCATCTGCTGCCTCCTAACTGTTATCCGATAGCGGACAATACGCCCACCAGTGGAAGCATGACGGACAGAAGGACAAGTCCCACTGATATGGCCAGAACTGCCACTATAGTCGGTTCAAACCTGGCAATCATATCGTCGATGGCGGTATCGGCCATCTCCTCATAATCCTGGGATATCTCGTCCATAACGCTGTCCAGATGGCCGCTTCTGGTTCCTACTTTAATCATCTGCACATAAAAACCGGAAAACAGGCCGGTATCCTTCATGGCCTGGTAATAGCTCTCACCCGTCTGAAGCTGCTCCGAGCATTTTCCGATGCGGACCGCCACGCTTTCGTTCTCAACCAGCTCCTTTGCCAGGTCCATGCCCTTTTCCAGCTCCATACCGCTCTTTAAGGTCAGGGCCAGTACTGAGGTAAACCGGCGGTTAGCCACTGCCAGGGCAATCTTGCTGCGGCCCTTCACGAAACTCACAAAACGCTCCACCAAAGCAAAACGTTTGCCGAATTTGGAGGCTGTCCAGATCCCGCATAACACCAGGGCCAGCACAGCCCCCACAATAAGGGCGCCGCCGCTTAACCAGCCTCCCAGCCTCATGGCCGAGGCTGCCACAGGAGGCATCCGCGCCCCCAGCTGCTCATATACCTTGTTGAACACAGGCATGACCTTGGAAAACAGCACAAAGAGGACCACCAAAAGCATTACCACCATCATCACAGGATATGTGACCGCATTCTTTATGGCCCGCAGGAGCCGGTATTCCTTCTCATAATAATCGGACAGCGATTTCATCATCTGGTCCATGGTTCCTGTCTGCTGGCCCAGCTTGGCCATACGCACCACATAAGCCGGGAAAACGCCCGTATCCTCCATAACCTTGAAGAAGGGGGCCCCCAGCTCCACGCCCTCTGCCATGTACAAAAGCATATCCTTCTCGCTCTGCGCGGCCGCGTCCTCAGCCATAATGGCCAGCCCTTCCTCCAGCGGAACAGCCGCTTCCAACAGCAGGGATATCTGCAGACAGAAGGCCGACAGCTCCTCATAGGAATACCGGTAATAAGCCTCTCCCTTTTTCGCCATCTCTTTTGCCTCCCCTTAATAGCTGTATTTTGCCCTGTAGTTAGAGCCGTTTCCAATGTACTGCATGATTTCCTGGCTCTGTCCGCTGGAGGACGCAAACGTGGGGTCCATCAGCTTCCAGCTGTTGCCATCAAAATAGATGATATTATCAACCCATCCCTGGCCTTCCAGATATACATTAATCCACGCGTGATACAGATTCCCCGTATAACCCACTACCAGCTTGGTGGGAATGTCCTGGGACCTGAGCATGGCTGTCATGAGAGCCGCATAGTCAAAACAGATACCCTTTTTCTGCGCCAAAACCACATCCACATTGGGCAGATAGCCGGACTGGACCGAACTTGCCTTGGCCGTATCATAGGTAACGTTGTTGATTACATAATTATAAACATTTGACACCACGCCCAGCTGGTCCGTTGCGCTGGCAGCCACGGACGCGCCTGTCTGCACCGCGGCGCTGGCCGCATTAAAATTCACATACTGGTTGGGGTAAAGGAAGGGTCCGAACTGATTGGTTATGCTGGCATTTACATTCTGGCTGAACGCCTGGGAATACTGGTTTCCCTGGATATTTTCAAACACCTTCACCGAATAGCTGCCGCTGCCCTCAGACAGAGGGAACACCTCGTATACGCCGCTGCTGCTTAAATCATATGTATATGTCTCGGAACCGCTTTTTGTAATCTGAACCTTAATCTTGCCAACGCTACCCGTATACTTTACCATGATATAGCCCTCTGACACATTGGATGCATCCAGAGTGGCCTTCTCGTTGCTGTATGCAGTGACCCCGGAAGCAATGGGAGTCAGTACATGGCTTCCGGCAGGCTTTGTGTAAGCCAGGGCCGTCGCCGGTGCCTGGATGCTGCTGACGGCAATAAAAGCCGCTGCCGCTGCCGCCGCAAACTTTCCAACAGGTTTATATGCTGTCTTCATAACATTATCACTCCTTTATCTCTAAAAGGACTACATCTCCAGGCGCTGCCTTACAATCTCATAGGCCAGCACGCCTGCCGCAACTGATGCGTTCAGGGAATCAATATCTCCCTTCATGGGAATGGAAGCAACCATATCGCAGTGCTCGCGCACAAGCTTTCCGACCCCCTCCCCTTCATTTCCCACCACAAGTCCGATGGAACCTTTCAGGTTCATCTTATACATAAGTTCTCCGCCCATGTCGGCACAGACAAACCACATACCCTTTTTCTTCAAATCTTCCATGGTAGCCGTCAGATTTGTGACCTTTGCCACCGGCGTGTAGTTTAAGGCTCCTGCCGATGTCTTTGCCACGGTGGCTGTCAGCCCCGCGGCGCGGCGTTTGGGAATAATGACGCCATGGGCCCCTGCCAGGTTGGCCGTACGGATGATGGCTCCCAGATTGTGGGGATCCTCTATGCCGTCCAGCAGTATGAGGAAGGGCGGCTCTCCCTTTTCCTCTGCCGCCTTCAGCATATCTTCCACCTCGGCGTACTCATAGGCCGCAGCATAGGCAATAACACCCTGATGCTTTCCTGTCTCGGATATCTGGTCCAGCCTCTCCCTTGGCACGTAGTTAATGATGGTATCGTATTTCCTGGCTTCCCTCAGGATGGTGCGCACCGGACCGTCCTGACAGCCGTCCAGGACGAACAGCTTGTCGATGGTCCTGCCGGACCGGAATGCCTCCAGCACGGCATTGCGCCCCTCTATGGTCAGTTCTTCGTATCTCATGTCTTATCTCCTTCCGGGTCCGGCATCCTGCCCAGCTTCTCAAGTCCCTGGCTTATCAGATATACCAGCCTGTTGTATTCCTGTCTCAGGAACAGCCACCCTACCAGGGCTTCCATCCCTGTGGCCATGCGGTAATCAATGACAGACGCGTTCTTGGCTGATGTGGCTGATTTTGCGTTGCGTCCCCGCTTGAACACAGCGTGCTCCTCCCGGGTAAGCATGTCCTCAATGGCCTTTATGAGCTCTGCCTGCGTACCGGCCTTTACAAGCTCCGAGCTCTGCCTGTGCATTTTATTTACCTGCATGCTTCCCCGGTTTATCACCTTGGTGCGTATGATGACCTCATACACCGAATCTCCAATATAGGCCAGAACCAGTGGCGAGTAAGAATTCTCATCCACTGGTTCAAGCCTCATGCACTGTCTATAATATGTGAGAAATTCCTGAATGGTTACGCTCTCTTCCACTTTACGCCCTCTCTGGTATCCTCTAATATAATTCCCATATCCAGAAGCTTTCCGCGGATTTCATCCGCCAGCGCAAAGTTCTTCTCTTTCCTGGCCTGCTGTCTGGCTTCAATCATCTCTTCGATCTCGCTGTCCAGCACTTCTTCCTTCTTCTCCGTGATAATGCCCAGTACATCGCAAAGTTCTTCTATCATTGTCTCCATATAAGATACGAATTCCCTGGTACTGGATTCATCTGCCGTGGTATTAGCCAGCTTCACCAGTTCAAATATGGCTGAAATGGCGTCCGCGGTGTTGAAGTCATCGTCCATGGCCTCCTCGTACTTGCCCCGAAGCTTATCTGCCTCTTCCATATTTCCCTGCTCCCCGGCTGTCCTGGGGCCGTCTGATGCCTTTGCCTCCAGGTCCCTTAACTTCTCCACACAGGTCAGTATACGCTCCAGACCATTCTTGGAAGCCTCCATCAGGTCTGCGCTGAAGTTAAGGGGACTGCGGTAATGGGCGCTGAGCATGAAGAAACGCAGCACCTGCAAGTCGTATTTTTCACTGATTTCCCTTACTGTAAAGAAATTCCCCAGGGATTTGGACATTTTCTTATTGTCAATATTCAGGAACCCGTTGTGCATCCAGTATGTTGCAAAGTTCTTGTCGTTGGCGCACTCACTCTGGGCAATCTCGTTCTCATGATGTGGGAATATCAAATCCTCGCCGCCGGCGTGAATATCAATCTGCTCGCCCAGGTAGCGTTTGGACATAACGGAGCACTCAATATGCCAGCCCGGACGTCCGTCGCACCACGGCGACTCCCAGAAAGGTTCTCCTTCCTTCTTAGGCTTCCAGAGCACGAAATCATTGGGGTCTTCCTTGCCCTCCTCGCCGGTGACCTTGATTTCACGGAACCCGGACTGAAGCTCATCCAGGTTCTTATGGGACAGCTTTCCGTATTCCTTAAAAGAACCGGTCCTGAAGTACACGGTCCCGTCCCCTGCCACATAGGCGTGATTTTTGTCGATAAGGGTCTGTATCATCTCCAGCATGCCGCAGATTTCCTGGGTTGCCTGGGGATGGACGGTAGCAGGCTTTACATTCATGGCTGCCATGTCCTTTTTGCACTCCTCAATGTACCGGCGTGACACTGTATCCGCGTCCACACCCTCCTCGATTGCCTTTTTGATGATTTTGTCATCCACATCCGTGAAGTTGGACACGTAGCGCACGTCGTACCCCTTATACTCAAAATACCTGCGAACCGTGTCAAATACAATCATGGGCCTGGCGTTTCCTATATGGATGAAATTATACACCGTGGGGCCGCAGACGTACATCTTGACCTCTCCCGGGGTCAGGGGAACAAATTCCTCTTTTCTTCTGCTCAGTGTGTTAAATATCTTCATACTCTTATTCTCCTCAAATGAATCTCCTGCGGCATGTCTGGAGCATGCCAGGTCAGCTGTGTCAGAATGTGTTTTATCCTGTTTTATTCTTCATTCGCCCGGCTGCAGCCAGGGCAGCCTCCACAGCCGCCTTCCATTATCTTACTATCATAGCAGTAATCTGCTGTTTCCGTCAATAAGGTAATTGCCTGAGAAGAGATTCCTTCCCCGGTTCCCGTAAATCCAAGTCCTTCCTCTGTAGTGGCCTTGACGCTTACCCTGGACACATCCAGGCGGAGGGCGTCTGCTATGTTAGCCGCCATCCGGGGCCTGTATGGGGCCAGCTTGGGACGCTGGGCTATGATGGTGGCGTCTATATTCTCAACCACGTAGCCTTTCCCGTCCAGAAGTTCTCCTACCTTCCTTAACAGTTCTATGCTGGAAATACCTTTATATGCCGGGTCCGTGTCCGGGAAATGCTGTCCGATGTCTCCCAGGGCAGCAGCCCCCAACAGGGCATCCATCACCGCGTGGACCAGAACATCCGCGTCGGAATGGCCCAGAAGGCCCTTTTCATATGGGATATTGACGCCGCCTAAGATTAGATCGCGGCCTTGTACTAATTTGTGAACATCGTATCCTTGTCCGATTCTCATAGTGTCTCCTTCCGTGTTCATCGCGATACCGTTACCCCCGCCATGCACACCGTGATTATGTTACTCCGCCATGTGCACCGTGATTACATTACTCCGCCATGCACACCGTGATTGCGCTGCGCTCCATCACGGTGTCGGGCTTCGCCCTATAAAATAAGCCATAAGGAAATCTTCTTTTGTGCGAGCACAACGAAGATTTCCTTCTGTCTTATTTTGCATGGCTCATTGCCTGCGTCATATCATCATCCTTACCTTCCTGGCTATGCAGCTGGCTTGTATGTCTGTCTGGAAGCCGCAGCTCTCGCCGTCTGCATGGACGGGCAGCGCTGCTTCTGTGTGGATGGATACTTCCCTGCATTCGTAGGTTCTGACACCTTTGGGCCGCCGCCTTCCTATGAGGGCTGACAGCAGAACGGGTATCAGCTTTATCCTGGTGCTGTGGCTCATGACGCAGATGTTTAATTTTCCGTCGCTTCCGTCTGCCCTGGGGGCAAAGAGGAAGCCGCCGCCCTCTGAGGGCTGTATGTGACAGGATATGAAAAGAATGTTGTTGAACTCTACCTTTTTTATCCCGTCCAATAAAATATATCCTTTGCTGGATTTACATTTAAAAAACTGGTGTATGCCTATGAGTATATAAGAAAGTTTCCCCATACCGAAACGATTTAAACGCTGACGGCATCTGGAAGACAGGGCATCCTGACAGACGGCCGCATCAAATCCGATTCCGGCGCTGACCAGGAACCGTCGGTGGGATACCTCCTGATTTCCATAGGTAAGGACTCCGTAATCAATCATGGTGAAATGCCGGGGGGCCAGCTGTTTCTTAAGACACTTTATGGTGCGTCCGGGCATGCGGAGACTCCTGGCCAGGTCGCTGCCGGAACCGGCCGGGATATAACCCAGACTTAAAGGCCCATGGAAAGACACACCGTCCAGAACCTCGTTCATGGTCCCCTCCCCGCCCACGGCGATGATATATCTGGGCTCACCATGACTGTCTGTCAGCCGCCTTGCCGCGGTTCTTGCGTCCCCAATGCCTTCTGTCAGGAAAACTTCGTATTCAATATTATGACTGTCCATATAACGGGCTATGGCTTTCCAGATTCTGAGACCCTTGCCGGAGCCTGCTTTGGGATTTACAATGAAGTTATACATGAAGGATTCAGGTCGTCCTTTCTAATATTTTACTCTGCCTTAAATTATAGCATAATACCCTATAAAACACTAAGAAAATTTCTATAAAAAAAGTTGTAAAAAAAGTCTTGACAATTACCACAATTTATCATATACTGTACAGGCAGTCGCGAGTGAGACACAAACGGCGGCAGGGTACGGGGTCTTAGCTCAGCTGGGAGAGCATCTGCCTTACAAGCAGAGGGTCACAGGTTCGAGCCCTGTAGGCCCCACTATCTACCAAACTTAATATGGCGGAATAGCTCAGTTGGCTAGAGCCCACGGTTCATACCCGTGGTGTCGAGAGTTCAAATCTCCCTTCCGCTACTCAAGAAGCTTTGGATTGTCAAAGCTTCTTTTATTTTGTCGCCGGGTTTTGCCCGCCAGGGCGTTTTACCCGTCTGAAATCTGTCAGGGAGGACATGAGCATCATGGAAAAGGAACAAATTTTTCAGAGAAACGCGGGATTTTTCGCATTTTTTCTAAGCGGCATATGTGCTATCAGCAGCGGTGTGGTCGTAAGCATTCTGCAGGAAATCTACGGCTTTGCATATGGCATGACAGGGACACTGCTGTCCCTTATGAGCATAGGCAATCTGCTGGCCGGCTTTGCCTCAGGCATGCTGCCCGCAAAAATCGGCACCAAGAAAACAGTGGTGCTCCTGACAGCAGGCTATGGGGCCGGATATCTGATCATGGGTTTTTCCGGATGGATGCTGGTTCTCATGCTGGGATTTTTCATGGTCGGCGTTGCTAAAGGAAGCACCATCAATACCTGTACCATACTGGTGGCCGATAACTCCGGCGATCGTACAAAGGGCATGAACATCATGCACGGCTGCTACGCCCTGGGCGCGCTTTTGTGTCCATTCTTCATCGCCGCCGCCATGAAGGCAGGAAATACCGTCCCCATGCTGGTGTTAGCAGCCTGCGGTTTCCTGCTGTGGCTGACCTTCTGTGTGACTCCCGCCGAAACAAAGGCCATGAAAAAGGACAGGAATATAGATAAAAGCTTCCTTAAAAGCAGAAAATTCTGGATGCTCACCGGTCTTCTGTTCTGCCAGAACGCGGCGGAAACCAGCGTAACCGGCTGGATGGTTACATATTTTAAGGGAAACGGCATCATATCAGGATCTCTCAGCCCCTACACCGTAACCGTGATGTGGGGAGCCACGCTGATTGCCCGCCTGCTCATAGCATTTGTAATCCCTATCAAAAACAGCTATTCCGCCATGATTAAAATGGGCATTGGCTGCATCATCTTCTACATGGGCCTGATGATGGCCAGTACCCAGACCACTGCCATTCTCCTGCTGTTCGCCTTTGCCTTTGCCATGGCCGGCATGAATCCCACTGCCGTGGCCAGCGCGGGCCGTATGACCAGCGCGGCCAGCATGGGAATTATGCTTCCGGCTGCCAGCAGCGGCGCCATCATCATGCCCTGGATAATCGGCATGGTGTCTGAATATGCTGGCATTGAAATCGGAATGGCTTCCAATATCATTCCCTGCGCAGGCATGCTGTTATTCAGTGTAGCTGTAAAACGGTTGAAAGAATAGGAGCTGTAAATCCATGCTCCGCGATAAGGACATACGGGAGCCTCTCTTTGATTTCCTGGAGGAAATGTACGGAAAAATACGTATTCTGGAAGAAAAACAGATAGGAAAATCCAGAGCGGATATCGTCATGGTCCTGCCGGAGCTGGCCCATATCCAGGAACTGAATGAAATGCCAAATATAAGGAAAAGAGCAAACAATTCGTCATTGATAAAATCGCAGAAAGGATACACTCTCAAAGCAGATAAGCAATGTCCTGTTTGAACGGGATTATAATGAAATTGAACATGTAATACAGGAATTCAAAAAGACCCGGACCGTTACTACAAGGAAACGGCGCGCCGGGCCCATCCGAAAAGGCAGGCGTCCATGACACGCCTGCCTTTTTCTATTCCGCCTTACCATCCAGATAATCCAGTATCTCCTGGGCATTGGTATCCGGCTTTACCTTTTCAAATACCTTCTCGATGACGCCATTCTCATCTATTACATAGGTGCTTCTCACCACTCCCATAGAAACCTTGCCGTAAAGCTTTTTCTCCTTCCACACATCGTATGCCTGAATGGCAGTAAGCTCCGGGTCGGACAGGAGGATGAAGGGAAGCTCATGCTTGGCGGCGAAGTTGGCATGGGAGTTCTCACTGTCCCTGCTCACGCCTATGACCTCCACGTTCCTCTGTTTAAATCCAATGTACGCGCCTGCGAAGGCGCATGCCTCCCTGGTGCATCCGGGTGTGTTGTCCTTTGGATAAAAATACAAAACCACCTTCCTGCCAAGAAAAGAGGATAAGCTCACTTCCTTTCCGTCCTTATCTTTTAATGTGAAATCCGGCGCTTTTATTCCTGTACTTAACATGTCTCTTTTCCTCCTTAAGCAATTGGCCAGGTTCGCTGAACGCGCGCTGGCCTATGAGATTATATTATTGCAGGTATCAATGCTTGTCAAGGAGTCCTCTAGAGCGTGCCAATGGCGGGAATGAATTTTCAAATACCCTCTAGCGCATTTTAACTTCCTTAAAACTGCGGGCAAACACTTCAGCCTTTGTTTCCTGACAGGGGCCGTGATGGCCAGAGACACAGCCAGAATACAGAACAGAATCAGCAGGTTGCGCGGCCCACCTGCAGGTAGCCCTCACCGCTGTAGATATTTTTCCGCACAATCTGGCTGGTGGCCTTGCTCTGCCCCAGCTGTGTCATGTAGGAAACCTTCTCATTTTTCTTATTATTAAAAATAAAGCTCCTTGCACGGAATGATAACTGTTTCACGCCCTTTCCCCCTGTGACCATATTTTTTTCTATCATATCATGGATATCTTGGGATTACAAATCCCCAGGTGGGCTATGATGTCCTGTCATTTGGGCAATCGCGGTCCTGGCTTATGGCCAGAACCGCGTCCTGTTGTTTGTACAATTAACCATATAAAAGCCCGCTGCACAACGTCCTCCCTATGGCCTGACAGCCGTCCCGTCAGGCAGTCTTGCAAACAGCCAGCTGTGGTCCATATCCACTGCCGGATATTTTGCGGCTTCCTTCTCATCAAAGCCAACACCAATACCTGGTGTGTCGTCCACATATGCGTACCCATCCCTGATTTTCGGGCAGCCCGGGAATATAGCCTCTTCCTCCTGAGTAAAACCGGAGAATTCCTGGATACCAAAGTTATGGCTGTTCAGGTCCAGATGCATCTGCGCGCACATTCCTATCGGCGACAGGTCATTGGGACCGTGCCATGCGGTCCGCACGCCGTATGCATCGCAGAAATGGGCCAGCTTTACGGCAGGGGTCACGCCTCCGATATCGCTTAAATGCACCCTTATGAAATCAATCCACTGGTTCTGGATAATGGTTTTCCACTCAGCCGGATTGGTAAACAGTTCTCCCATGGCAAAGGGCACGGCTGTCTGCTCTCTCAGATACTTATAATACCCCACCTGGTCAGGGGCCAGAGAGTCCTCCAGGAAAAACAGTTTAAAGGGCTCCAGCTCCTTTGTAAAAGCAAGGGTATCTGCCAGAGAAAGCCGCTCATGAACATCGTGCATGACCTCAAGCTCCCATCCAAAATCCTTTCTTACCTGCTCAAACAGCCGGATTACACTGTCCATATACATTTTCGGATGGAAATACGCGCCTTCCGGCGCTCCCTCCGGCTTTACCATCTGCTGGCGCTTGCCATCGAAGTTCCCGCCGTAGGTTCCCATGTGACAGCGGATGTGCCGGTATCCTTCCTCAATATATTGACTGATACACTCCTTTACATCTTCCAGGCATCCTCCGTCCGCATGGCGGTAAACCGTCACACCTTCCCTGGCTTTTCCGCCAAGCAAGCTGTAAAGCGGCATGCCGGCCAGCTTTCCCTTGATGTCCCACAGGGCCTCATCCACTCCCGATATGGCATTATTGAGGATTGGGCCATTGCGCCAATAGGAGCTTCCCATCATGGTCTGCCAGATATCCTCTATATTATGTACGCTCCTGCCCTTTAACATAGGGCAGAGATATTCCTCGATGGCTGTAACCACAGCCTTATGCCTCCATGTAAAGGTGGCGCATCCATATCCGAAAAGTTCTGGTTCCGATGTCTCTGCCTTGACAATGACCAGATTAATTCCCCTTGGCGCTGTCACAAATACTTTTATATCGCGAATCGTTATGTTATCCATGTTCTAATTCTCCTGTTTTTTATAATTACCCCCGTACTATGTAACCTCAGCCAATACAGTATCAGCTCTTAACTGCCCCGCCTGTCATGCCTGCAATGAAATACTTCTGGAAACAGATGAAGAGAACCACCAGCGGCAGGCTGGATACGGTGGAAGCGGCCATCAGATCATTCCATTTAATCTGGTACTGGGAATTTAGGGAAATGATGCCCACGGTCAATGTCTTCAACTGGTCGTTGGAAATCAGGACCGAGGAATACATATACTCATTCCATCCGCTGAACAGGACGAATATGGCAACTGCTGCTATACCCGGCACAATCAGGGGCAGTATGATGTTCCAAAAAATACGGAAGCTGGATGCCCCGTCCACTCTGGCCGCCTCGTCCAGTTCAATGGGCACTGTCTTAAAGTAGGAAACCAGCATCCATGTGCTGAATGCCACATTGGTGGCTGCATACACAATAATAAGCCCTATCAGCTTGTTGGTCATATGGTATTTGGACAGCACCGCATAGAACGGTACCACCAGCATGACGCTGGGAAACATCTGGGTCACCAGAAGGAAATTCATCAGCTGTTTTTTACCCTTGAACTGAAATCTGGTCACCCCGTAACCGGCCAGACACGCACATGTTATACAGATAATCATGGCAAAGATACATGTTACCAGGCTGTTGAGGGTCATTCTTCCGAAATTGTAGGTAGTGAAGAATTTGCGGAAGGACTCCAGGCTGATTGGATCCGGTATCCACTGGGGCTTAGGTGAGTAGGTCTGGGCCTCTGTCTTAAAGGCAGTGGAAATCATCCAGAGAACAGGCACCAGCACCATAAGGGCCAGCAGGATCAGGAACACATAACAAAGTATTTGTTCCATTCTGCGTTTCGACTTCATTTTATTCATCCTTCAGCACCACCTTATACACAGAGTTTATGAGATAACAGATAATGAAAACCAGGATTCCCCATGCAGCTCCTTTACCGAATCTCAGGTCGTTGAAAGCGGTTCCGTATATACTCAGGCTGATCAGGTTCGTGGCTGTGCCCGGCCCGCCGGCTGTCATGGTAAAGACCTGGGTGTACTGCTTGAACCACCACACGCTGTCCAGGATAATCACCGTTGTCAGGATAGGCTTTAGGGAAGGCAGGGTGATGTAGCGGAAGCTGTCCCACTTATTTGCCCCGTCAATCACCGCCGCCTCATACAGGTCTTTGGAAATGCTCTGGAGTCCGGCCAGTATCATGGTCATGACCAGTGGAAATCCCTTCCATATACAAGTGAACACCACGGACGGAAACGCCAGCTCCTTGCTGCCCAGCCAGGATATGTTGGCTGAAATGATTCCCAGCGACTTCAGCATATCGTTTAAGACGCCGTACATGGGATTCATGATCCAGGTAAACAAAAGGGCTATGACAGCTTCCGGGAAAAGCCATGGGAGCATGAAAATGACCCTGAATACAGTCCTTCCCCTGAACTCCCTGTTTAACAAGGTGGCCAGGATAAAACCCAGGACAAAATGCCCGATTACCACTAATATCATGAACTCAAACGTGAGCAGCACTGATTTATAGAAGGACGGGTCTGTAAACGCCTCTATATAGTATTTGAAGCCTACGAATTTCCACTTAGTCACCAGGTTAGTATTGAAGAAGCTGATATAAAAGCCATAGGCCATGGGATATATAATAAGGGCTGCCAGCATGAGTACAATGGGGAATGCAAATAAGTATCCGTCATTCTGGTATTTAATTTTACCCGTGGTTCCTTTTGTTTTTACCTTAGACATGATATCATGACCCTTTCTTTGCCAGTATTAATTGTAATCCTCCAGAAGCTGGCCAAGATCCTTTACCAGCTGTTCCACTGCCTGGCCGTTTGTTTTCTCGTTGCTGAATACAGCCGCATAGGCATCGCCCAGGGCACTCTTAAGTCCGCTGATTCCCGCAAAAGCCAAGGTCGGACGGCAGCCGTCCTCAATCTGCTTTAAGAAACCTGCATAATCATCTCCTGTTATATAGGAGACCTTCTGTCCCTCGGTGGTGGACGGAATCTTGCCGCTGGACTCCCAGAACTTCATATCCTTATCGTGGGAGGTAAAGAATTCCAGGTATTTGGCGGCGGCTGCCTTCTGCGCGTCAGTTGACTTTGTAGTGATGGCATATCCCTCCGCTCCCAGCATGGTGCCTGAGTACTCTCCCGGAAGCTTAAAGGAACCAAGCTTTCCTTTTAACTCAGGATTGTTGGCATAAGCAACGCCCAGGGCATTGGGCCCGGTAAGGAACATGCTGGTATAGCCCATGGCAAAATAATTTGCCGCCGTGGGATAATCCACCTCTGTGATACCAGTGGGAACCACGCCCTCCACATTGTTCATATCGGTCCACTTGGAAAATACGTCCACGAATGCCGGATCTGTGGTGATGTCTGTCTTCCACTCATCCGAGCCATCCTCCCGGTAAGCCAGCTCATATCCGCTGCTCCAGAGATAGGACATAAAACGGCTCTGTCCTGAAGAATTGTTGGAGCCTACCATGGAGAATCCCCACTGGTCCACCTGTCCGTCCCCGTCCGAATCCTTTGTCAGCGCCTTTGCGCAGTCCACAAATTCGTCCCATGTGGCAGGTACCTCGAGCCCCGCTTCCTCAAAACGGTCCATCCGGTAAATAACGGCCTGCGGCTGTACAGCAACCGGATAATAGGTCATCTGTCCGTCGATGGTGCAGGCATCCATAACTCCGTTTGCCAGGCCGTCAATGGCTTCCTTGTCCATCCAATTAGCAAGGTCCTCTGTTAAACCCAGATCATAGAGGGTGGGCACCTGGTCGGCAGATGTGAAGAACATGGTGGGAAGGTCATCCGGAGAGGTTGCCATGGCTGCCAGCTTTGTGTAAATATCGCCGGAGGCAATGGCCTGGATTTCCACCTTGATGTCCGGGTTTTCCTTCATGAATTCCTCTGCATACTGATATATGTACTGGCCATGGGGATCCTCAGGCGCATATCCGTCCATAACGGTTAAGGTAACATATTCGCCGGAGGCAGCCTGTGTATCCTTTTTCTCCGCCTCGGCCCCGCCATCGGCCTTTGTGTCTCCCGTCTTTGCATTCTCTGCCTTAGTATCTGCCGTGCCGGATGATGAACCCGCGCATCCTGTCACAAGAGATGCCGCCATTGCTACGGAAAGCATTGCTGATAAGAATCTTTTTTTCATGTCAGTTCCTCCATTTCATTGTTATGAATCTCTCATAATTACCGGCCGGTAATTGTTTGTTCCGATGTGAATATCATACAACAACTGTTCTGCTGAATGTGATTATTATTTAGTCAAAAATCACCATTTTTTTGTCCTGTGATAAAAATTTACATAAAAACAGCAGCTGGCATCCAAAAATCACCAGCTACTTTCCTCTGCTTCTCCTGCTTGTTTCCCACCATTCATGTACAGATTTACGGTATTGAAGGGGAGAAACATCCAATACTTGGTGAAATCCTTGCTGATAGTTGACGGGTGAAGAAAAAATTTTTCCCCCAGCATGTTCAGGTTCAGCTCTTCATTAAAATGGACATCAATGTATTCCTTAATCTCCAGCATCCTGGCATTGGACGACGAAATACCTGACTCACTCCGCTTGAACCGGAAGGTCCGAAACAGAAGCACTGCTATCTGGGTAATGATGGTCCGCTGAATCTGGGTACGGAAGGGCTTATGTACTTCGCTCTCCTCCTTTAAGTAACACAGCATATCGATCAGATGCCCGAACACCGCCCGGTCCACATTTTTATAATTTTGGACAAACACCTCCGGCGATGGCGTGCCAAATACCTTCTGCAGGTCATGGTCCAATATGATACTTCTATAGTAGGTCGGTTTGACCGTGAAGCCATATCTCGAAAACGGCAGCCTGTCAATCCGCCTCAGATGGTGTTCCATGGCTCCTATGACCAGAATATCATAGGGCTCCACATGGTACTTCTTTCCTGAGATATAGTAGTCCGCAGCCCCGTCCTCCACCAGGAGAATCTCACTGGTATTATGGATGTGGTGCATCTCGTTCTTCTCGTATTCACAGGTACGTGAAATATTATAATTATCCTCACAGATTGCCCGGAAATGGTCCGGCTCATAATAATCGTTAATCTTAATCTCCATGTGGTTAACTATAGCATACCTGTATCCATATGTCAAAAATACAGTCCCGGCCAGTGAAGTCAAGCGGTTGGAGGTCTATCGCCCGCCCAAATATCCCATTCAAATTGACTCTTTCTTATATTAACACTCAGACAAAGGGCCGCATATCAAGATAACACCAAGATAATGCGGCCCTTCCCAATTCCTCTCACATACTCTTATATTTTTATAACCAAATACTCCCCTGTCAGACGCAGCACCGCATATCTTATCTTCCTCTATTCCTCCGCGTTCTTCTTAAGCATCCCCAGAATCACGCATCCGGCCGCTGCTCCCACAACCACCGCAGCCAAATACATAAAGGGATTTCCAATGGTGGGAAGGACGAAGATACCTCCATGGGGCGCCCTGAGGGTACAGCCAAACGCCATGGAAAGTCCTCCCGCAATAGCGGAACCGATGATACAGGAAGGAATCACGCGCAGCGGGTCCTGGGCCGCAAAGGGGATGGCTCCCTCTGTGATAAAGGACAGGCCCATCACATAGTTGACAATACCGGACTGACGCTCCTTTGCCGTGAATTTCTTCTTAAAGAAGGATGTGCACAGGGCAATGGCAATCGGAGGCACCATACCGCCTGCCATAACGGCTGCCATGACCTCAAAGTTGCCTTCCGCCAGCTGTGCGGTTCCAAACACATAAGCTGCCTTGTTAAACGGACCGCCCATGTCAATGGACATCATGCCGCCTAATACCATGCCCAGCACGATCCGGCTGACGCCGCCCATTCCGTTCAGGAAGTGGGTCAGACCGTCGTTAATCATACCCATATACGGGTTGACAAATGTGGTTACCACTGCTGCCAGGAAGATACCGATAACCGGATAGAGAAGCACCGGCTTGATGCCCTCCAGTGACTTTGGCAGTCTGGAGAAAAGCTTTCTTAAGCCCGCCACGATATATCCGCCTACAAAACCCGCAAACAGAGCGCCCAGGAACCCTGCGTTCACATCGCCCCCTGCCGGATTGGCAAAGGTGGCTCCCGTTTTGGCAATCAGTCCTGCCACCAGGCCCACTGCCAGGCCGGGACGGTCCGCGATACTCATGGCGATGAAGCCGGCCAGGATAGGAAGCATCATTCCGAATGCCTGCTCACCCACGGTCTTAAGATAGGCTGCCAGAGGCGTATTCTTTCCGAAGTTGGCCGGGTTAATGGAATAATCGTCAAACAGGAACGCCAGGGCAATCAGGATACCTCCGCCGATAACAAAGGGAAGCATGTGGGATACGCCGTTCATCAGGTGCTTATAGATGGTCCGCCCAATGCTGTCACTGCCTTCCGGCACAGACTCTCCACCCGCAGCTCCCGTATGGTGGTACACCGGCACCGTGCCGTCCACTGCCCGTTTGATCAGCTCTTCAGCCTTGTGGATACCGTCGGCTACAGGGACCATGATAACAGGCTTTCCGTCAAACCTGGCCATCTCCACGTTCTTGTCTGCGGCAATGATAATGGCATCCGCCGCTGCGATTTCTTCCCTTGTGAGCACATTCTGGGCTCCGCCGGAGCCGTCGGTCTCAGCCTTTAAGGCAATCCCCAGCTTCTTTCCCGTATTCTCCAGGTTCTCAGCTGCCATATAGGTATGGGCAATACCGGTGGGGCAGGCCGTAACAGCCAAAACCCGGTAACCGGAGGAAGTGTCTGCTTCGGCACCCGCCTGTGCCTTCGCGCCTGCCTTGGCACCCGTCTCAGCATCCTCCTTTGCATTCTGGCCCGCCTCTCCCTCAGGCGCTCCAAAACGCTCAACCTCCGCTTCATCAATGATGCGTAAAAATTCATCCTTATCCTCCGCCCCGATAAGCCCTTCCTTGAATCCAGGATTCATAAGCAGGGTGGACAGGCGGGATAATGCCTCCAGGTGCACGTCTGCTCCCTCAGCAGGCGCCGCGATCATGAACAGAAGGTTTGCCAGGGAACCGTCAAAGGCGTCGTAATCAACGCCCTCAGGAACCACCATGGCTGCCAGTCCGGGCTCCTTTACCGCCTCTACCTTTGCGTGGGGAATGGCGATCCCCTCACCAATGGCCGTGCTGCCCAAAGCTTCCCTTGCCAGTATGCCCTCCTTGTATCCGGCGGTGTCCTTAAGCCTTCCGCCTGCATCCATCAGGGATACCAGCCTGTCAATGGCCTCCTCCTTATCTGAAACCTTTACGCCCAGCTCAATGCTCTCTTTTTTTAATAACTCTGTAATCCGCATAAATGCGCCCCTCCTGACCGATTAAAGTGTGTTTAATAGTCTCATAATTTCATCTTTTGTTCCAATGCCGTCGGAAAATGCAGTAGCGCCGCCGCAGGCTGTTCCCAGCTTCAGAGCGTATGCATAATCCCCTTTTTCCAGATATCCGGCTATGAATCCTGCCACCATGGAATCCCCTGCTCCAACGGAATTCTTGACGGTTCCCCTGGCAACTCCCTGGCGGTGTACACTGCCGTCCTCCGCTACCAGTATGGCTCCGTCTCCTGCCATGGATACCAGCACATTCACCGCTCCCTGTTCCTTAAGCTTCCTGGCATGGAGAACGATTTCCTCTTCTGTCTTAAGTTCCTGACCGAACATCTGTCCCAATTCATGGTTGTTAGGTTTAATGAGGAACGGATGGTACTGTAAGACCTTTTGGAGCAAATCCTTCTCCGCATCCACTGCCATGCGGATTCCCCTGCCGTCCAGGTGTTCCATGATTCTCTGGTAGATGTCATTGTCAATGGCAGCCGGTATGCTTCCCGAAAGGACCAGCACATCCCCTTCCTTTAAATAGGAAAGCTTCTGAAAAAGCTGCTCCACATCGCCGGCCGTAATTTCCGGTCCCATGCCGTTAATCTCGCTTTCCTGGTCGGACTTCAGCTTTACGTTGATGCGGGACATGCCCTTCTCCACCTGGATGAAATCAGAGTCAAAACCCAGGCTCCTGACTCCCCGCTCAATCTCCCGGCCCGTGAACCCGGCTATGAAACCCAGAGCCGTGCTCCTGTATCCCAGGTTTGCCAAAAGCGCCGAAACATTGATGCCCTTGCCTCCGTAGAAGATGTTTTCCCGGATGGTCCGGTTTACACTTCCCAATGTGAAATGTTCTACTGCCACCACATAGTCCAGTGCCGGATTAAATGTTACTGTGTAAATCATATATCTCTGCATCGCCTTTCCATGAAAATTTATTTCTTATCTTGTCTCTATCATAATACGATACCATATTTTCGTCAATAGTATTTTATAAGAAAATTTATTTCACATATTTTTCGTCACAATATACAAACAGACGGCCTGTTTCCATAAAAAGCCGCCTGTTTTTTGTGCATTATTTTCTATTTTATCATTAGTACTGCCTTGCAGCTACTGTCTCATCATTTCTTATCCGGTGATATGGCTTTTTCATGACGCCGTATATGCTCCACAGAGTCTTCCATACCGGCCCGCAGCAGAAGATACAGTATCTCCATAACTGCCGTAGCCGTCACCCTGGAAAACCAGAACTCCTCTGTCAGCAGCTTTTCCCTGGTGGCAGTGACAATCTTGTAATCGCAAATCCCGGCCAAAGGTGAATTTCCATTGTTGGTAATGAGAATGACCGTGCATCCATTATCCCTTGCCCCCTCCGCCAGTGTCTGGAGACGCTTGGAGCTTCCTGAATTGGATATGACCATAACCACATCCTCATGTCCCAGGTTAAAGGTATAGGCTGTCTGTGTTTCCCATATATCCCCCGCCACAGCCGGTATTCCCAGCTGGTTGAATTTAAAGGCGCCGTCCAGAGCAACGGGAATGGTATTGCCCACGGCTGCCAGCTGCACCATTCGGGCATGCTCCAGCTTGTCCAGGATATGTTCCAGATTAGCCGGGTCCATCATGTTCACGGTCTCTGTCAGCTCGGCCACCTTGTTGGCCAATATATTCTGAAGGGACTGCCGCAGATCGCCGCGGTCAATGTCATTGGACACATTTCTGTCCATTTGTTCTTCTTCCAGCACCTCCCTGGCCAATGCCAGCTTCAGGCTGTGGAACCCTTTGAAGCCGCACCGCCTGCAAAAACGGGATACGGTGGCGTCGCTGGTCCCGCTGGCCCTGGCCAGCTCGCCTACTGTCATATCCACTACCTCCGCCTTATGCTCCATCATGTAATCCGCTATCTTTTTCTCTGCTTCAAAAAGTTCGTCATAGGAGGAGCAGATAACTCCCAACGCGCTTCGTGTCTCTCCCATATCATATTCCGCCTGTCTCATGTAAATTCATTTCATGCTTTAAATATAGCACACAAAATTTAAAAATAAAAGCTGTTTTTCGTCATATATTATAATGCTTTATGAAACTTTATTAACTTTTCGTTACTCCCCTTGTTTTTCCTTTTTTACTGTGCTATAATCTCTAAACGTTAACATATTATTAACAATTTGTTTACATTTAGCCGCATATTATCAGGTCTTCAAATGTGAGAAAGAGGCTGGTATCATGAAAAATATTAAAACATTTCTTTCCAAGTACAAACATGCATGGCTGCTGTGTTACGGCTTCATTTATCTTCCATGGTTCTGTTACCTGGAAAAGACGGTCACCCGTCATTACCATGTAATGCATGTTGCACTGGATGACTTTATACCCTTCAACGAATATTTTATTATTCCCTACATGATGTGGTTTTTATACGTGGCGGGAACCATTGTTTTCTTCCTTTTCCGAAATAAGGAAGATTATTACAGGATTTGTACCTTCCTGTTCTCAGGTATGACCATCAGCCTGATTATCTGTACCTTTTTCCACAACGGCACGGATTTCAGACCGGTCATTGACCCGGGTAAGAACGTATTTTCCGGCATGGTTGCCGCCCTGTACCAGACGGACACGCCTACCAATGTATTCCCCAGCATCCATGTGTACAACTCCATCGGCACCCACATCGCCATCATGAAGAGTGAGTCCCTTAAGAAATATCCCTGGGTGCGGGCCGGTTCAGCCATCCTTATGGTTTCCATCTGCCTGTCTACCGTGTTCTTAAAACAGCACTCGGTCATTGATATGGTGGGAGCCGCCATCATGGCTTATGTGATTTACGGAATCGTCTACGGATACAACTGGTCCGCAGAGGACAAGAAGGTCACCCAGAAGGCGCTCAGTTAGATGGACAAAAATCAAACAAACGGAAACTAAATGTTCGGAATTTAAAACCGCTGTACGCCAGTCACTACCTACCGGCATACAGCGGTTCACTATTTTGGTGGCGGTAACGATTCCCGCATTCTGGCTGAAAGCCACATTGGGAAGGCCGCCAAAGAAGGCTCCTATGATATTGCTTAACCCGAATCCCAGGATACCTCCCCGCAGTTCCTTATCCGTGGCTTCCCGGTCCATCCCGCCCATGGCGGCGGTCACATCCCCCATGGCCTGCAGGGAATTGATGGCGGCCAGCAGCCCAATTACCACACAGGATAATGAATCCACCCCCGACAATCAACGGCAGTCCAGCTCCAAACTGAAGGCTGCCTTTCCTGAATCCGACAGAGAATACCCGCAAAAGGGTGGCCAAAGCAGATACCACAAGAGCCGCCTGGACAATGATGACCTTATTTTCCCCGCATAAACCCGCCACGCCCGCAATGATGATGGCAGGGGCAACACATCCCACTATCATCGCCGCAATGTGTTGGAAAACCAGCCTTATTATTTGAAAATTCGATTGGGCTTACCGCTCCTTGGAAAAAGGATTCAGCATCTTGCTCACCACTTCCGCCTCAGACGGGCCTTCAAACAGGGTGCTTGCCTGGTCCTTGGCAGGTATGCTGTCCACCTTGGAGCCGTCAACGCCGCCCCTCATCTCTACTTCATGCTTATAGTCAGCCAGGTATTTTTCGATGGCGCTGATTTTGTCCTCAGGCGCCTCCATACCTTCCCTAGATAGTCCCATGATGTCCATGACCGTATCCAGCTCACTGGCATCCCAGTCCTTAAGAACTGTGTCTGCAAGAAACTGAATCCGCTCCCTGATTGAATTACACTTCAGAAATTCTTTTACCATTTTCTAAGACCTCCATGCATATGGAAATTTCTTGATACCGGCTATACTATACTACTTCGTTAAAATGATGTCAATTAAAACCGTAAAATTTCTGCGTTATTTTATAACCCAGAATCAAAAGCTCCCTTCCACCCTTGCCGGGGAGGTTGCATCCCTGTCCCAAAAAGCCCATCCTGAGCCGCAGGAAAAGGGGCAGGTTCTGTTTTTTCAGATACTGCCACAGCTCCTTCTTTTTCTCCAGGTTTTCCTCTGTCCCGGATTTGATGGCCAGGACAGAACAAATGGTCATCATGATTTCCAGGTACTGTATCATGTAGTGGCGCAGCTTCCTGCTGCTTATCTTCATGGCGTCATAATACCCCAGCATCAGCTTGGTGACCCGAATCTGCTGGTCAATGCGGCCAATCATCACCTCTTCGTTGACGGACTGGTCCTGCCTTCCGATGTAATAGCGGTAGAAATTCACATCCAGGTAATAAATATGCTTCACATGAGGCAGGGGCTGGTACACAAAAATATTGTCCACATAAAAGGTGTGTTTGGGAAGCTCCAGACCGCACCGGATAAGCAGCCCTGTCCTGTAAATAACAGAGTGCATCAGTATATACTGCCCTGTCATGAAAAACTTCACATCATTCCATCCGAATACCTTGTCCTTGGGAAATGCCGTGTGGTATTTCATCACCTTTTTCCTTCTGGCCCCTTCCTTCTCATAGACAAAGTTGGTAACCAGCATGTCCAGTGTCTCTCCCCCATATACAAACCGCCTCAGGGTTGCAAGAACCTGCTCATATGCTTCCTCATTGACCCAGTCGTCACTGTCCACCACCTTGAAGAATATGCCCGTGGCATTTTTAAGCCCTGTATTCACGGCTTCTCCATGCCCGCCGTTTTCCTGATGAATCGCGCGGCAGATGGTGGGATATTCCCGGGCATACCGGTCAGCAATCTCTCCTGTCCTGTCTTTGGCGGATCCGTCATCCACAATGATGATTTCCACTTCCTCCCCGCCTGTAAGCAGGGTGTTGATACAGTGCTCCATATAGCTTTCCGAGTTGTAGCAGGGGATTGCCACAGTCAATAACTTCACGTTTCTACCTCCTCGTTATGAGTATTTAACCAAACGCTGCCAGGACTGCCAGATTGGCGGCCCCATGCATCAATACTGCCATAGGATATCTACGGTATTCACTACCTTCATAGCCCCATGCCAGCACCATTCCTAAAAAAAATGCGTATGTGCCTTGAATCCAATTTCCATGATACATTCCAAAGGCCAGGGAGGATATGACCGCCGCCGGAAAAAGGGCCATGAAACGCCTCAGCCATCCGTACAGAACCAGGCGGAAAGCTCCTTCCTCCAGAACGGGCGCCAGGACCAATGTCATCCACAAAAATCCCGCTCCACGGGATAGGGCAGGCTCCATGGCTTCCTCGTAAGAAGACAGGAGACTTTCAGGCCATGGTATAACCTTCACCAGCAGATTGCCTGCCAGCGCCGCCAACGCTGCCGCCAGTATACGCTTCTGCCACCCTGGGGGCAGGGCCTGTTTTCTATCCCTCATACACTTCCTGTCCTTCCAGTCTTATTCTGTTGACAGTATAGCATGGCTCCCCGGGTTTTGCCACCATCTTTTTTCTCTTTCCATTGCATTTTCTCCCATATTACCCTATAATAAACTTAATTTATATGACAATTTTAAGACAAGCGAGGTATGGATTATGGCGAAAAAACGCATCGTAATGGCCATTGGCCACAAAGATATGGGAACCAATCTTCCTGAACAAAAGGCAGCTGTGGCGGGAACCGCCAAAATCATCGCTGATTTCATCCAGGAGGGGTGGCAGGTAGCCATTGTACACAGCAACGCTCCCCAGGTAGGCATGATTCACACGGCCATGAATGAATTCGGCAAACAGCATGATGGCTATAGCCAGGCTCCCATGTCTGTCTGCTCCGCCATGAGCCAGGGTTATATTGGATACGATCTTCAGAACGGAATCCGGGCTGAACTCATAAAGAGAGGCATCTACAAACCAGTAAGCACTGTATTGACCCAGGTGACAGTGGACCCGTACGATGAGGCCTTCTATACCCCCGTCAAAGTCATCGGACGTGTGATGACCAAGGAGGAAGCAGACATTGAGGAAGCCAAGGGCAACCATGTGACAGAAGTGGAAGGCGGTTACCGCAGAATCGTCGCCTCCCCCCATCCTGTTGCCATTGTGGAGATCGACGCCATCAAAGCCCTTATGGACGCGGACCAGATTGTCATTGCCTGCGGAGGCGGAGGCATTCCTGTCATGGAACAGGGCTATAACTTAAGGGGCGCCAGCGCCATCATTGAGAAGGACCTTGCCACCGGACTGCTGGCCAAGGAGATCGATGCAGATGTGATGATGATACTCACCAGCGTGGATAATGTGACCTTAAACTACGGCACTCCCCAGGAACAGCCCATCAGCCACATGACCATAGACCAGGCCAGGGATTATATCAGCCAGGGCCAGTTTGAATTTGCCTCCATGCTGCCAAAGGTATCTGCCTCCATTGATTTCCTGGAGAGCGGAAAAGGCAGGAAGGCCATCATCACCACCCTGGATAAGGCAAAGGACAGCCTGAAAGGCCATGCAGGCACGGTAATTGAATAAGCACCTTGATTTTCCAAGATATAACAGTAAAAATCCATTAACCGCCAGTATTTCCCAAACGGTTAATGGATTCTTTTTTGTACGCATTTTAATATGATCTTAATCTGTCAGATATGCAGGCAGCCGCGCAAAGCTATAAGCCATTACAATGTTATCATACCTCTGTCAGTACCCGCTCCGTAATATAGCTGACCATCTCATCCTTTCGCATCCCCAGAGACAGGGCCAGCTCGGAATACAGATTATCCTCCGCAGTCTTAAAATACCGCTCGTCCAGATCCGTCATCTTCTTTCCCTGCTCCAAGCGGTCCTTCCGGCGCAGGTATAATGCTTTTATCATGCTGATCCACACCCGGCAGTCACAGGTCTTAAGGGCTTCCTTATACCGTTCCTCCCGCTGTTTATCATTGGTCACCTCCATCTCCTTCACATCAGAGATTTTGTCAATCAGCTCAAGGGCCTCTTCTTTGGAAAGAAGCGGCCTGGTTATGGTTTTCTCCGAATCCACAGGCGTCACAATCTTGCTGTCTTGCTGATAATAGGGACGGAGTACATAATACAGCCGGTCCTTAGGACCGTCAGGTCTGTCTACTGTGATAATATCCATCACCTCGCAGACGCCCCTGATACCGTATATGATATACTGACCTTTCTGATACATAATTTTACCGCCTACTTCCCTTATTTTATAATACTTATATTGTATCACTAAAAAGTTGTCGATGTCAGAAGTTTTTTGGCGGTGTCTCAAATTTTGTAAAAAATACACCATGATGCCACCTGTTTTTTTGTATACAATAACCAGTTCACTTTCCTTTTCAGGTCCCTGCTGCAATGGTGAGTGCCCATCCCCTCTTTCATAGACTGGATTTTATAATAATCCTGAGCGCAAAATTGGCGGCATCTGTTTTTGCGCAAACCACGTCTCCGGCTTTAATCTCTGCCCGCTCTGTTCGGGCCGCTGTCTGCTCCTTCCTTGGCATCTCCTCCATCTGAACCGCTGCTTTCATCTGCCTTACTGTCCCCGCCCTCGGTTTTGCTTCCGTTTCCCGTCTCCTTTGGTCTGCGTCCGGCATTTTCCTTATCCACTCTATTGCCTGCGTCGCCATCTCCGGGCCGGCCGCCACTGCGGTCAGTTTCTCCAATAATCAGGGTTATCTGTGAATCCGAAATTTCCTTGACCACACCTGTAATTTCATTTTCGTGGCCATCGCTGCTTTCTTTCAACACTTCAACGGTATTTGCTGGCGTATTATCCTGTTTTCCCTGACTCCCACAACCGGATGCCAATACTGCGCCCATCAGCATGGCCAAAAAAATAACTCTCTTTTTCATGTACATACTCCTTTTGAGCCTGCGGCCGCGATTCCCGCTTCTTAAGCGTTCTTCACCGTGGCAATGTCAATCAGCGTCAGTTCCTTGGCCCGGTTCTCCAGACTGGTTGCCAGCGCGTTGGCCGTATCCAGGGAGGTCAGGACATTGACGCCTGTCTCGATGGCATTGCGGCGGATGATGAAACCGTCATGGCTGCGCTCTGCGCCCTGGGCCGGAATATCGATAATCAGATCAATCTGGTGGCCCAGCACCAGGTCCAGGATATTGGGGGATTCCTGCTCCAGCTTGCGGATTTCGTAAGCCTTTACACCGTTCTTGTTCAGTGTCCGCGCAGTGCCTCTGGTGGCAAATATCTGATACCCCACAGCGGCAAACCTGCGGGCAATATCCACCGCCTCCTCCTGGTCGCTGTGGCGAACGGACATAATCATTTTCTTGTATTTTGGAAGACGGATTCCCGCCCCCTCAAACGCTTTATAAAGCGCTTCATTGAACGTCTTTGCAATGCCCAGGCACTCGCCGGTGGACTTCATCTCAGGTCCAAGGCTTATGTCAGCGCCCCGAATCTTCTCAAAGGAGAACACAGGCATCTTGATGGCAATGTAATCAGCAGCCGGCTGTAATCCCGGTTTATAACCCAGCTCCCGGATGGTATGACCGCAGATAATCCGGGTGGCCAGCGGTACAATGGGGATTCCGGTTACCTTGCTGATATAGGGAACCGTACGTGAGGAACGGGGATTCACCTCGATGATATATACGTCGTCCCCATCCACAATAAACTGAATATTAATCATACCCTTTACATGAAGGGCCTTTGCCAGCTTCTCAGTGTAGTCCACAATGGTATCGATATTGTGCTGGGTAATGTCCTGGGCCGGATATACGGAGATACTGTCGCCGGAGTGGATACCGGTACGCTCAATATGCTGCATGATACCGGGAATCAGGATGTCGGTGCCGTCACAGATGGCATCCACCTCGATTTCCTTGCCCATGATATACTTGTCAACCAGAATCGGATGCTCCTGGGCTATCTGGTTGATGATGCCGATGAACTCGTCGATATCCTCATCGCTTATGGCAATCTGCATCCCCTGTCCGCCCAGCACGTAGGATGGCCTCACCAGCACAGGATAGCCCAGCTTATTGGCTGCTTCCTTTGCCTCCTCAGCCGTAAATACAGTATGTCCTGCGGGCCTTGGGATATTGCACTGCTCCAGGATGGCGTCGAAGCGCTCCCTGTCCTCTGCCGCGTCCACATCCTCTGCCGCCGTACCCAGAATGGGAACTCCCATCTTCATCAGGGCCTCTGTCAGCTTGATGGCTGTCTGTCCGCCGAACTGCACCACTGCGCCATCCGGCTTCTCAATATCCACGATGTTCTCCACATCCTCCGGGGTAAGGGGTTCAAAATACAGCTTATCCGCAATATCAAAGTCCGTGCTGACGGTTTCCGGATTATTGTTTACAATAATGGTCTCATAGCCTTCCCTGCTGAAAGCCCAGGTACTGTGGACAGAACAGAAGTCAAACTCAATTCCCTGTCCTATACGGATTGGGCCGGACCCCAGAACGAGCACCTTCTTTCGTCCGCTGGTCTGCTCAGCCTCGTTGAAACCGCCGAAGCAGGAATAATAGTATGGTGTCTCGGCCGCAAACTCGGCCGCGCAGGTGTCCACCATCTTGTAAACCGCGCGGATATCGTTGTCATGGCGCAGCTTCTTGATTTCTTCCCGGGAGGTTCCCGTAAGCACTGCTATTACATTGTCGGGATACTCGATTCTCTTGGCCTCTGCCAGAAGCTCTGCCGTCAGCTTCTTTTCTCCTGAGCCCACTGCCTTTAAGGCATCCTCCATCTCCACCAGAATAGCCAGCTTGTCAATGAACCAGAAGTCAATCTTAGTAATGTCATGTATCTGCTCATAGGTGAATCCGCGGCGCAGCGCCTCTGCAATTCTCCAGATGCGCATGTCATCCACCCTGTATAATTCCTCTGTCAGTGTTTCGTAGGAAAGGTCTGTAAAATCATAGGACAGCAGGCAGTCTACATGCTGCTCCAGGGATCGGATGGCCTTCATGAGAGCGCCTTCAAAATTGGTGCAGATACTCATGACCTCTCCTGTGGCCTTCATCTGGGTTCCCAGTGTGCGTTTTGCGCTGATGAATTTATCAAACGGAAGCCTTGGCATCTTTACCACGCAGTAATCCAGCATGGGCTCAAAGCTTGCATATGTTTTCTTTGTAACCGCATTTCTGATTTCGTCCAGGGTATATCCCAGGGCGATCTTGGCAGCTACCTTGGCAATGGGATATCCCGTTGCCTTGCTTGCCAGGGCCGATGAACGGCTTACACGGGGATTTACCTCAATAACACAGTACTCAAAGCTGTCCGGATTCAGGGCGTACTGAACGTTGCAGCCGCCCGTGATTCCCAGCTCGCTGATGATGTTGAGCGCAGAGGTACGGAGCATCTGGTACTCCTTGTCCCCCAGTGTCTGGGAGGGAGCCACCACGATACTGTCTCCTGTATGGACACCCACAGGGTCAATGTTCTCCATATTACAAACCGTGATTACATTACCTGCGCCGTCGCGCATCACCTCGTACTCGATTTCCTTCCATCCGGCGATGCAGCGTTCCACCAGCACCTGTCCCACACGGGAAAGACGCAGTCCGTTTTCCAGGATTTCAGCGCACTGCTCCGGATTGCCAGCAATGCCTCCGCCGGAACCGCCCAGGGTGTATGCGGGACGAAGCACTACGGGATAACCGATTTTTTCGGCAATCTCCAGGCCATGCTTTACATCCTCCACAATATCAGAGGGAGCCACAGGCTCGCCGATTTTCTCCATGGTTTCCTTGAACATCTCCCGGTCCTCGGCCTTCTTGATGGTCAGGGCCGTGGTGCCAATCAGGCGCACATTGTGTTCTTTTAAGAAACCTGCATCCTCCAGCTCCATGGCCAGGTTAAGGCCTGCCTGTCCGCCCAGTGTGGGCAGCACGCTGTCCGGTTTCTCTTTTAAAATAAGCTGTTCCACCACCTCCACGGTAAGGGGCTCAATGTAGACACGGTCCGCGATATCCTTGTCTGTCATGATGGTTGCCGGGTTGGAGTTGAGAAGCACAACCTCAATTCCCTCTTCCTTCAGGGAACGGCAGGCCTGGGTGCCTGCATAATCGAATTCTGCCGCCTGTCCGATGACAATGGGTCCGGATCCAAGCACCAGTACTTTTTTGATATCAGGATTCTTTGGCATCAGTCATTCACCTCCATCATTTTAAGGAAACGGTCAAAGAGGTAACCGGAATCCAGGGGTCCGGGGCATGCTTCCGGGTGGTACTGCACCGTAAAGATATTCTTGCCCACATACTTTAATCCCTCGTTGGTGCTGTCATTTACATTGACAAATGCAGGTACGGCCACCGATGGGTCCAGGTTGTCCGTATCCACCACATAGCCATGGTTCTGGGAAGAAATATAAACCCTTCCTGTCTCCAAATCCTTCACGGGATGGTTTCCGCCTCTGTGTCCGTATTTTAATTTATGGGTATCCATGCCGTTGGCCAGGGCCATGAGCTGGTGTCCCAGACAGATGGCAAAGATAGGCACATCTGATTCATAAAGCTTTTTCACTTCCTCGATAATGGCTGCATTTTCCTTCGGATCCCCGGGGCCGTTGCTGAGCATGATACCGTCGGGTTTTCCTGCCAGTACTTCCCTGGCGGGTGTGTCAGCCGGATAAACAGTTACCTCGCATCCCCTCTGGTTCAGAGAACGGGCAATGTTTCTCTTAGCGCCGTAATCCATGAGGGCAACCTTCTTACCGTTTCCGGGAAGGACGTAGGTCTCCTTTGTGGTGGTTTTAAGCACCACGCCAGTCACGGCATACTCCTTCATACGTTTTATGGGCTCGCTAAAATCGGTATATTCCTTTGTAGTAATCATACCGTTCATGGTGCCTTTTTCTCTTAATATTTTGGTAAGGGCTCTTGTATCGATACCGCAGATACCGGGAATGTCGTGTTCTTTTAAGAAGTTCTGAATGGTATCCTCGCTTCTGAAATTGCTGGGGATTCTTGATAATTCTCTTACAATATAGCCATCCGGCCAGGGCTTTGCTGACTCCATGTCCTGATGGCAGATTCCATAATTGCCAATAAGGGGATATGTCATGACAACGGCCTGTCCTGCATAGGACGGATCGGTCAGCACTTCCAGATAACCGGTCATTGACGTGTTAAACACGATTTCACTGATGACTTCACGTTCAGAACCAATGCTGGTCCCGGTGAATACAGTTCCATCTTCCAGTATGAGGTATGCTTTCATATGGGGGTACCTGTCCTTTCTTATGTGTTTGCTTAAGGGCCATGTGACCTCAGCCCAAATTGTAAAGATTATACTGTATTTCATATGAATTTGCAATGACTTTGGAAACTAAATTTTTTTGTACCAATCAAATTTTTTTGTGCAAACAGGCCGGGAGGAAGCCGGAATACAACATGGGCAGGGTCCAAAAATATGCGCCCTGCCCACGTCTTTTATGTCTGTTTTTTATAGGGAATTACTGCTTTTTACAGAGGATTTCTGCCTCCCATCCTTCCTCCGCGGCGCCGGGCCTCTGCCCCGTGCTCTCCATCGGTTCCCGGAAAACCTCTCCTGCTGAATCGGCCATGGAACCCCTGTCCGCAGGCTACCCCGTCCTCCATCCCAGTTCAAATCATCACACCAATTCCGCAATCCGGGTAATTCCCACATAAATATGCGATATTTTATACCATGTGGCAAAATCCACCACTCCTGTCTGGGGCAGTCCGAAGATGGACTGGAATTCCCGCACCGCGTCCGCGGTCCTGGTGCCGTATATCCCGTCAGGCGTCACCCTGGGAATGGCCGAATAAACAGTTGCTATTTCATCCAGCTGTTCCTGCATCTGGCGCACCTTATCCCCGGAGCTTCCTATGGTCAGGTCACTGCCCGGCCAGGAGGCCGGTATCCCGGATATCTGCTCCGCCGTGTTCACGTAGATGCTGTCCCCGTAAAAATAACGCAGTATCTCTATGGGACTATAGCCCTGCTCTCCAAGGGAGCATGACCCCCACTGTGTCATCCAGTTAGGACACTGGACCTGGCGTCCGTCACAGTACTGAGTCAAAATAGGCTGTCTCACACCCGGACGGGACAGGTAGTTGTCAAATATCTCATCCACAGTCAGACTGATGCTCTCAAATATATTTCTTCCATATATCCACTTATGGTCAAAGGCAGTGGAGGACGTAATGGTAAAATCATAGCCCTGGTTCCTGTACCACTCCGTGTATACCCGGTTCAGGGTAAAGGACATGATTGCCAGCACATTGGCCGTTATGGTGGCCCTGGGCCAGGTGGAATATATTTCACTGGAGGCCACGTTCTTTATGTAGTCCCTGTAAGGCACATAATAGTCCTTGGCCGTACTGTCCGTGGGAACACCGTCGTGGACCACCACAGTCTGAGGCACTACCACCCGGCTGAGAACGATTTCCCCGCTCTCGTTCACTGGTTTTATCTCTGGTTCCGCTATCTTTGGAGGATAATTCCCGTACAGGGTGTGGTCCGGTATCACCACCGGGTCTTCGGGAGGTGTTTCCCCGCCAACCGGTGTCATGGCCGCCGGCTGTATGGCCGTGGCCTGGGCCAGTATTTCGGTTCCGGATATGGCCAGAGGCTCAAAGCCCTCCGCCTCCACCATCAGGTTATATTCCGAATAGGGCTGGATAATGCTTGGTTCCAGACTGTATTCCACAGGTGGCGCCGGAAGCTGTACCTGTTCTGTCTGGCCTGAGCTGTTGGTGGTCAGCTGCTCCACAGGCCGGTCCGGTTCTCCTTTATAGCTGATGGTGACCCTGGCGTTCTGTATGGGAAAATTATTCTGTATGTTGATTACGTTAATCTGCAGCAGTCCACTGGATGTCCGTTCTGGATTGGTTGCCATGTAATACCTCGCAGTTTCTTTTCATTACCTAAATATAATACCGCCCAGCCTATTATATGCATGTATTTTCCCTTAAACCTGAAAAGGACAAAAAGAAACAGGCTACAGCTCATATCCCTTAATCCGAAGATAAGCCCGTATGGATTCCATGGCCCCCTCTGTTCCCAGGGATGCCGTGTTCAGCATCAGATCGTAATTTTCCACATTTTCCCAATCCCGGCCTGTATAGTACCTGTGGTAATCCCTCCGCTCCCTGTCAATACGCTTGATGTTCTTCCTGATATCCTTTGGCTCATAATAGCCCAGAGCGCTGATTCGCTTTTCCCGGTATTCCATATCCGCGTACAGGAATACTCTCACCAGACCTTCCGCGCCCTCCAGCACATAATCAGCACATCGTCCCATGATGACGCAGCTCTCCTCCGCCGCCAGCTTTCGTATGACCTCGGACTGGAACCGGAACAGATTGTCCGCCGACACCAGGTCGGAGCCAAAGGAAGGACTTCCCTTTTCCGGGGTCAGGCTCTTTACAATCTTATACAAAAGCTTGTTTCCCGCCTTCTCGTCTGCCAGATAGTAATAGCTCTCCTTGATGCCGCTTTGGTCTGAATTCATGCGCAGAATATTCTTGTCATAGAAATGGATTCCCAGCTCCCTGGCCAGCCTGGAGCCGATTTCACTGCCGCCGCTGCCGTACTGTCTTCCAATGGTCACAATGAGTTGCTTTCCTTCCTTCATACGCCCATCCTCCTGTTCTGACAGCGCAGGCCTGCGCCTGCTTCCATGGTTTGTTTTCATGGTTTCATTATACCACAATGCGGCCTGAGATTTAAACGTTATTCCAAAAATCCTTCTTGACATACCGCCCAACAGTGCTTATAATAACAATCAATTGAATAAACTCTTCAGGGCAGGGTGCAATTCCCTACCGGTGGTACAGCCCACGAGCCGCAAGGCATGATTCGGTGAAACTCCGAAGCCGACAGTACAGTCTGGATGAAAGAAGATGAATCGTTGACATGGACGCGCTTACGCGCTTTTCGTGGCTGGCTGACAGTGCCCTGGAATGGACTATCATTCCAGGGCTTTTGTGTACCTCCCATGCCCATGTCCTCCTGAAGGCGCGAAACATTGTGCCTTGTGGTTTTATATTTTCTGCCTTGAACGATACGGTTCAAGGCATTTTTTTATAGAAGTTTTTAAAGCTGTATACCAGGGGACAGGCCATGGCAGCACCATGCGGGTCCCTGCATTTGTAAAGGAGGCACTGCATTGAATGATACTGATTACATGTCCATCGCACTGAAACTGGCCGAAAAGGGCTGTGGAAAGGTCAGCCCCAATCCCATGGTGGGTGCTGTTATTGTAAAGGAGGGCCGCATCATCGGCCAGGGCAGCCACCTCTGTTTTGGCGGTCCCCATGCAGAGCGAAATGCCCTGGCATCCCTGACCGAATCTCCCAGGGGGGCAACCCTGTATGTAACCCTGGAGCCCTGCTGCCATCACGGCAAGACTCCGCCCTGCACGGACGCCATCGTGGAAAGCGGCATCCGCCGGGTCGTCATAGGCACAAGGGATCCCAATCCCATGGTGTCCGGCAAAGGCACCGGAGTTTTAATAACCAACGGCATTGAGGTGACAGAGGGTATCCTGGAAGAAGAATGCAGGGAGCTCAATCACGTATTCTTCCACTACATAAAGACCGGGCGTCCCCTGGTTGTCATGAAATATGCCATGACGCTGGACGGCAAGACAGCCACCCGGGCCGGGCATTCCCGATGGATTACAGGGGAGCGCTCGCGCCAAAGGGTCCATGAGGACAGAAGCAGGTATTTTGCAGTCATGTGCGGGGTGGGAACCATACTGGCCGATGATTCCCTGCTCACATGCCGCCTCCCGGCTACAAGGAATCCGGTGCGGATTATCTGCGATTCACGGCTTCGCACGCCGCCGGATTCCCGGGTTGTCACCACCTGTTCCCAGGCCAGGACCATACTGGCCACCTGCTGCCCTGACAGGAAGGCATGGCTTCCCTATGAGGAAAAGGGCTGTGAAATCCTCCTCCTTCCGCCCCGTGAGGGACGCGTGGACCTGAATGCCCTCACAGAACACCTGGGACAGATGGGCATTGACAGCGTCCTGCTGGAGGGCGGCGGCGCCCTCAACTGGTCTGCCCTGGACCAGGGAATCGTAAACAGGGTCCAGGCTTACATTTCCCCAAGACTCTTTGGCGGCGCAACCGCCAAAACGCCTGTCGGCGGCAGCGGGGTGGAATTCCCATACCAGGGCTATTCTCTGGGAAAGACCAAAATCACGGCCCTGGGCCAGGACATTCTTATCGAAGGAGAGTTGGCGCCATGTTCACAGGAATCATAGAAGAAACCGGAATCCTGCTGTCTGTTAAGGGCGGTTCATCCGGTTCCCGCCTGGTCATCGGAGCAGACAGGATCCTGGAAGATATAAAAAGAGGGGACAGCATTGCCGTCAACGGCGTCTGCCTTACCGCGGCATCCTTCGATTCCGGCTGTTTTTTGGCGGATGTGATGCCTGAAACCCTGAAGCGTTCCAATCTTGGCTGTCTGCCCATCAAAAGTTCTCTTAACCTGGAACGGGCCATGATAGCAGGCGGCAGGTTCGGCGGACATATTGTGTCAGGCCATATTGACGGAACCGGGACTATTGTAAATGTTGTCCGCGACGGCAACGCCCTGTGGTACACCATCCGTTCTGCCCCGTCCATTCTGCGCCGCATCATTGAAAAGGGATCCATTGCCATAGACGGCGTCAGCCTGACGGTTGCCCAGGTAAGGGAACAGGATTTCAGCGTATCCCTGATTCCCCATACAGCCTCCCACACCACCCTGGGAGCCCTGAAACCGGGCCGCGTGGTCAACCTGGAAAATGACTGCGTGGGGAAATATATCGAAAGATTTATGAAAATCTCCCCGTCTGCCCACAGCACAGAAGATGAGGACACCAAAAACAGGGGGACCGGCAGCCGGATCACACCGGAATTGCTCAAACAATGTGGATTTTGAGCAGCCACGGAACAGGACCATTAAAAATAAGGAGGATTACCGCACCATGGAAGGATTCAACACCATAGAAGAAGTACTGGACGACCTGCGCCAGGGAAAAATCGTACTGGTGACAGACGATGAAAGCAGGGAAAATGAGGGCGATTTTATCTGCGCCGCCCAATATGCCACCACGGAAAACGTGAATTTTATGGCAGTGCACGGCAGAGGTCTTATCTGTATGCCCATGAGCACACAACTGTGCACAAGGCTTAAGTTCCCGCAGATGGTATCCGACAATTCCGACAACCACGAGACAGCCTTTACCGTATCCATTGACCACATAAGCACCTCCACCGGCATTTCCGCGGCCGAACGGGGCGTAACGGCCAGACAGTGTGTCAATGCCCTGTCCCGGCCTGAGGATTTCCGTCGTCCCGGCCACATGTTTCCGCTGGCAGCCAGAAAAAATGGGGTGCTGGAACGGAACGGCCATACCGAAGCCACCGTTGACCTGATGCGTCTGGCCGGTCTCAGTGAATGCGGACTTTGCTGTGAAATCATGAGGGAGGACGGAACCATGATGCGGATGCCCCAGCTTCTTCAATACGCCGGACAATGGAACATGAAAATCACCACCATCAAGGCCCTCCAGGACTACCGCAAACAGCACGATACGCTGGTGGAATGCGCTGCCGTCACCCATATGCCAACCCGTTACGGCACCTTTAAGGCTTACGGCTACAGGAACCTGCTGAACGGAGAACATCATGTGGCCTTAGTAAAAGGTGAGATTGGGGACGGCCGTGACTTATTATGCCGGGTCCACTCGGAATGCCTGACAGGCGACGCCTTTGGCTCCCTGCGCTGCGACTGCGGACAGCAGCTTGCCGCGGCCATGGCCCGGATTGAGCAGGAAGGCAGGGGAGTTCTCCTCTACATGCGCCAGGAAGGCAGAGGCATCGGGCTTCTCAATAAGCTGCGGGCTTACGAACTGCAGGATCAGGGCATGGATACCCTGGAAGCCAATCTGGCTCTGGGTTTTCCCGGGGATTTGAGGGAATATTTCATAGGCGCCCAGATATTAAGGGACCTAGGTGCCAGGACCCTGCGGCTTCTGACCAATAACCCGGATAAGGTATACCAGCTCTCCGGCTTTGGCCTGGATATCAAAGAACGGGTGCCGATCCAGATGACGCCCACAGACCATGATCTGTTCTATTTAAGGACAAAGGAACAGCGCATGGGACATTTGACACATTATTAAGGAACCTGACACATTATTTTAAGAAACCATCACATGCTAAGAATAGGAGAATACGCCATGTATATATTAGAAGGAAAACTTGTTCCAAAAAAAATAAGGATAGGCATTGTCGCATCCCGTTTCAATGAATTCATTACCTCCAAGCTCCTGTCCGGCGCCCTGGACTGCCTTCGGCGCCATGAGGTGCCGGAGGACGCTGTCACGGTAGCCTGGGTTCCGGGCGCCTTTGAGATTCCACTCATCGCCTCCCGTATGGCTTCCAGCAGACGCTATGACGCCGTCATATGCCTGGGCGCCGTAATCCGGGGCAGCACCAGCCACTACGACTATGTGTGCAGCGAGGTCTCAAAAGGCATTGCCCAGACCTCCCTTACCACCGGGGTCCCGGTCATGTTCGGCGTTCTGACCACGGAGAACATCGAGCAGGCCATTGAACGGGCCGGAACCAAAGCAGGCAACAAAGGCTATGACTGCGCTGCGGGAGCCATAGAGATGGTAAACCTGATACACGAACTCCGCCAAAGGACGGCGGATGACAGCTTATCCGCCATGCCCCCGGTCCAGGATGAACCGTGACGCCCGGGCAGGCAGGAGTCCTGGTCCTCTATGAGCTGCCGCCTTTCCTGCTCACGGCCGCGCAGCTTCCCCTCCAGTCCCAGATAGGCGCGCTTTCCTGATTCCACCGGAGGCAGCTCATCCTCACCCTCCCGGAACCAGGCTGCCACGGAGTCACGCCCTCTGCCTTCTGCATCTTTCCGCCGCCCGGCCATATGATATCCTCTGCAAATGTGGATATAAGAAAGATATAAGAAATCCGAATAAAATGCAAATCCATGACTCCGCAGTAAAAGCTGTGTTCCCCGGCCCGGTCCAGCTCCTCCGGCACGCGGTCTATGCGCATTTCATGGATTATTTTGGGGCGCCCCCCTTACGTTTTCCATGAACCACGCCAGTTTTGAGGCTGGAAAGTAGGGCGACAGATTGATTCCTGTTGTACGACGCACCCATTCCGCTTTTCCCGATTCCTCCACCCGCGCGCAGATATCCTTTGCCCCGGAACACTGCCATACGATGGCATCCGCCTTCTTCTCAATGGCAGCCTCAATCATGGATACCCGCTTCTCCGGATCCACTTCCTCCTGGGGAATGGCGATAGTCAGGTCCACGCCAGATTATCCGCTGTCTGCTGCGCAAAATCAGATACGGAAATCCACCAGGGATTGTTCAGTGTCTTTCCCTCCCAGTAAACGCTGATGCCTTCCTTTTTCTCAGTTCCCGCTTCCGCCTCCCCGGCACTGTCATTGGTGGCGGATACTGCCTCCATACTTTATGGCTTACTACCAATGCGGAAATGTATCACATTGATATACCTTTGG